>Ga0209671_1000831_pt1 | contig 23070 bp, 13 predicted proteins | sample WorMetHERISLAND2_2_FD_187401 | JGI IMG/M metagenome (GOLD analysis project Ga0209671, IMG submission 187401) | Marine gutless worms symbiont microbial communities from Max Planck institute for Marine Microbiology, Germany - Olavius geniculatus... | ecosystem: Host-associated > Annelida >... | reverse complement strand
TGACGTCATCGGTCACGTGACCATTCGACTCGGCATATGTGGTTTCCTATTGGTGGTCCATTGGAACTATGCGTCTATCTTGCACCGTTACGGAGTTATAAAGCTTCAAAGTTGCATTTGCTCATGTTAAAGGCCAAAAGTTCACTGCGCATGCTCTGTGTCACGTGACCTGTAGGCAGGGGGTGCAAAATTACCACATATTTGGAGTTTTCGGGTCCACATTGCCTATTCACTATACAACTTCTATGAGGCCACGATGACGATTAAGGGCCGTTTGTAGGTGAAAATTTTATACAAGGCATGTTTTTCAAGGCCAAAACGTTGACTGCGCATTCCCCGTGTCACGTGACCTGTGGGTAGGGGGTCCAAAATGACCACATATTTGGAATTTCCGAGGCAATATTGCCTATTCACTATACCAGTTTTATGGGCCTACGATGAAGATTAGGTGTCGTTTATATGTGAAATTTTTGTACAGGAGCGTTTTTGGCCAAAAATTTTAAAGTCCGTTTTTGGGCCCAATTTTCGACTTTGGGGGGATTTTGGGGGGGTTAGATATTAACTTTGCATTTTGGTTCCCAAAAAGGTTTGACCCTTGTGTGAGGCCGCGTTGTTCGAGCCATCGCACGTGAAAATCCGCCGGGCGGTCTGACCTGTAGGCCGGTCAACAAAAAAAAAATTATATATACTAGAAAAATTTTCGTTATATTTCACCCATTTGTCGAGAAGCCCCCAATGGACGGATATGCACAAAATTTTGCACAGGGGTTCGTCTCGCGGACGTAATCACCTGTTTCAAATTTTGTATCGATTGGTTCAGGGGTTTCGGATCTGCGCGGGGTTGAATTTTGCCATTCTCCCTTTACTTAGCCGGTCGCCATTAACACAGGGCTGTGCTACCGCACACCTGTGATACATGTTTTAACCTTCATTTGACACTGTTTATTAAGCATCAGTGGCAATTTAGGAAGCAGCATATGGTCCATAAAAGCACTGCAAGTGTTAGTGGTGCCGAAGGAAGATGCTTTTGTGTTGCCTGCTTATTTATGGGGTTGCATGAGTTATGAGCAGATTTTGGTAAAAGTTTTTCGAGGAATGGGGTGTGCACTTTGTTGTTTATTAAAAAAATCAATAATCGTCATCATCATCATCTAGAGCTATAACACCAGTAGGCTATGTCAAAAGATCTGCTGCTGTTATTCTTTTCATTTGTTTTTTTGGGTGGATTAATTTGTTAATCAGTGGCAAATTAGTGTTTTTTGCATGTTTTCAAACATGTATCTGCAGACGTACAACTTGTTATCTGAGCGTTGGTGCACGCACGCATCACCGACGCTGTTCAACGCTGGTACTCCACGACCTCAGCTGTCAAGGTCTGGTGTTTATTTCAAAGTATTTTTGATGATAAATATGATATTTATAGGCTTGTGTAATTAATTGACAAAATGGAGCTGTTTGACGTAGGACCTCCACATAAGAGTCAGGTTCTTTGTCAGTTTTATAAAGTATAAAACCTTAAAATTTAAATTACACAGAATGTCCAGAGTATATAGTTCAATACACAGCCACAGACAACATTCTGAAATTAATGACTGTCTGGAGGATAACAGGGAAGATTATTAGAACTATTATTATTGTTACAAGCACCATCACTATGGTCAGTTCTTACAGTTTTAGTTTAGGATTTATATTTTGTGTGTTCCTCATCTGTTTTTTTTCCTGTTAAGTGTAAATTTTGTGTTTCAGTATGAGTTTGTGTGTATTGCCTGAAACGGCCGTCCCCAAAATGACCTATACTGTGTTGGGCAGGATGTTAAACCCTACTCACTCACTCACCAAGTACACACCCATGCACATGTCCATTCACACTGGGTCTGTTTTTTGGCTTTCCGGAAAGGTGCAGTGATTTGTTGCAGTCTTGACCTGGACCTTTCTGCATTGATCACAAAAAAGAATGCCATTAACTTGGAACAGATGTTGCCATTCCCACAATTCGAATTACCCATAGCGTGACTAAAGTTGTAAGCAATGCTTTCCGCTCTACAAATGTATTTTTTTAATACCCAAAAGTACTGGATAGCAAACCGATAAATGCACAGACTTGCATAATTATCTTTACGCACAGTAACACGCATATAACTAAATTAATTAATACATATCAGCACCAAACCAGAAAAATGTTCAATTCGTAAACAACGCGTGTGATTGGCTGATGCTACACACTCCTCCCTCCATGGTGGGTTTTTGCGCAATAAACCTGGAGCATTTCTGGATCGACGCAGGCCTTTCCGGAATGATTAAAGAATGTGAAACTTTTATTTCGGAAACAATAAAAAACGACTTGGAACTGGCCAGACCTGGTCAGGCTTTAAAAAATGCAACCACTAGTGTCAGCCTGCCAGAGTGAATGTACCACCGTCCAGCAGCACCCAGACCACAATACTCCACTCTGATCACATGCCTTAGGCCCAGGCCATCAGTGCCACCAATACAACAAAATCTGACCAAGTCTAAAGAGCAAGTAAGTAGGATAGTTAATGATTAATTTGCAAGCCATATTATTTCATGCATAATATTTTATTGTTGATGTTTCTCTCTTGGATGAGGTTTGGTGTCCTGGATGTGGCTCACATGCAGGAAGTTGAGTATGACTGCTTTACATGTAGTTTTTTCTTATGATAGCTGTTGCTGATGTATAGTGAATCAGTTTACATGGAGATATTGGCGAAGTTACTCTACGCCGGGCACGGTTAGTACTGCTGGCAGGTAAACCATCTCCGTGCGAAGCCTGCCAGCTAGGTCAACTCAGCCTTCTACCCTCCATGGGATGGTAAAATGAGTAGTAACTCATGGGTTACGGAAGGTGGGGACCTTGGTACAGCTGACTGGGGTGTATATAGCCGGCCGCTGCGCCAGCCTGTGTCTGCAGGCTGCACACGGTGGCCATGCGGCAGGCGGCTCTGGTTAGTGACGAAAGCGCATTAGAGGCTTGTTTGCGCCGATGCGCTATACAAATTGATGACCTTTACCCTTTTTTACACAAACTGAGCTGTTGAGTTGGCTGTGTGTATTGACAGCTGTTTCCTGCTAGCAATGCAAGAGGACAGTATCGAGGGTATTTATGACACACTGAAGCAGTGTGCTCTCATCTCTAAGAACGCTGGTGGAGTCGGTCTGCATGCCCACTGCATACGAGCTTCTGGCAGCTTCATTGCTGGGGTCAGTTGGCTTGCTTTTTTCTGGTAAGGTTTATATGTTGGCCAGTGAAGTAAGTCTAACTAGAAATTTGGGGCAAAGTCCAAAGCCCTGTGCCCTAAGTCCAATTGGGGGAAATTTTAGAACGGGGGTGAAATTTCCCGGCAGCAAAGTCACGTGGCCTGAAGTCAAATGCATTAGCATGTATATGCACAACGCACATTGTCGACTTAGGGTGGGTCAACATCTGCGCCTGCAACTTTTTTGTTAGTGGACCAAAGTATACAAATTTTTTCCTGTTGAACCCAGCAGGGATGAAAGTCGATCAAGATTGTTTCCAATTTTTGATATCTTGATCGGTTTTTAAGGTATTCGCGGTCAAAGTCTAAAGTTGTTCGAAATTGGGTCGAATTTTTCAATTTTTGGCTCTCCCAAATTTTTGGGGTGCAAGCCCCCCAAAAATCTGTACATAAGTGATCATGCCCACCTCAAGGCCTGTCATGTGGCAAACTTTCGTGGGGCTACTCCCACCACCGCCAAAGTTATAGGCGCAGATATGCTAAATTTTAAGGCAATTTTGGACCGCCATTTGAAAAAAATTGTAAGGGGGGCCCCGTCCCCTGTGGGGTGCACTAGTAAGACTTGGTCATTCTCTAATGCATGTAAAAATTTGGGGGCACAGCACCCCTCAGGGGCCGAAATATGATCTTCCGAAAAGGTAGACTTGTGTGGGTATAATTTTACAGCTTGATCTTCGTGATTAGTGGACCAAAGTTCACCGAACTTTTTTCACTCAAAGCAGGAGGAATTGTGGTACAAAACCTCTTAATCCGATTTTGAATATCCTTATCTGTTCCGGAGATATTCGCCATCAAACTTTGAAGTCGTCAGAAATTGAGCCAAAGTTTGCATGTTTTTAATCCCTAAAATTTTGGGGGACCGCTTCTTGAAATTTCGGACCAGCATTATAAAATTGGGCCTAGTCCTGATCACCATGCAAAATTTTGCGCCGATCGGCCGAAGCATCTCGCGTTGACAAAAAATAAATAAACGTCTGCAGTAAAACATAAGCCCTCTCTGCAAGCTATCTCTCTGTCCACAACATTTTTCCCATGTAGATCTAACGTCTTGGTCGATAGACCTTATTAGTTAGAAACTCTGTCTCACCTCTGCTATCTACAATGTAAGCTGGTAAATGACTTCCTGATTCTGACATTTTGCAAAAATGTCTAAATTTGATTTGTTAGATTTTTGATATAGCACTTTATTATTGATGTGTGATAAAGTTACTATCTATAGCCTGAAAACAGATAGCTCACATTAACTCAGACATGGATAGAATAATGTTAACTGCGTGACCTCTCTGGTTCTGGTGGGTAATATTTGTATGATTTTGTAGTAATTGTTTTGTATTTCTAGACTGTGTGTTTGTATTGATAAATGAACACCAGCATCACATGATTGAATATTTATCCTTATGAAAATTTAATAAAATGACGAACATTTCGTAAACCAATTATGTTGCATCGGTTATTCTTATGTGACTGTGAGTCTTCCTGGTGGTTAGTTGATTGTGTGTGTGTTGACAGACGAACGGAATATCAAACGGGTTGATACCCATGTTGAGAGTGTTCAACAGCACAGCTCGCTACGTTGACCAGGGTGGCAATAAGGTGCTTTTCTGCTTTGTTCCATACTCTTTACATGGTGAAACATGATTACTGGACCCTCTGGCACGAAGTGGTAGTTTAACTTGGTTACTATAGTATTTTTAAATTTCCAGAACTAAGCACAAGATAACACTGCATGCAATGCTGAGAATTGAATTTGTTTATCTTGGTAACTGCCTTTACCTGTAATATGCATTGGCATGACATCGTCTGTTGTAATGTTGTCTTTCAACTGGTGCAGCCTTCTTCAAAATGGCTGTCCACCAGGTCAAGTTTTCAGCAGTCACAGACCACGTCATCTTTCTCAAGTTCCCAACCATACCATAGACTGGTTCAGTGCCAAGGTGATCAGCAGAGAAAGCAACAGGATGGACTGATGGATAAGGGTGATAATACAGGTCAGGGAAGAGCAGGACAAGTTAATGCATCAAGATGAGGGGTCTTATCAACTTCTTCATATCTGTGACTACAGTTACTGTATCACCTGGTCAACATGGACGGTCGATCCAAAGAAGGCGGCAGTGGTTGCTCAAATGTCAACAATAACTTAGATAAAGTTTGTATTTTGATGTATTTTATTTATATAAACCTAAGATTTACATATTCATATTTATATATTTATGAGATATCGTATGATTATTACTGCTTTTAGCGTCCTGGAGCGTTTGCCATCTACCTGGAGCCCTGGCATGCAGACATTTTCCAGTACCTGGATTGCCGGAAGAACACAGGTGCCGAAGAATACCGGGCCCGAGACTTGTTCTTTGGACTGTGGATACCAGACCTGTTCATGCGTCGTGTGGAGAAGGATGAGAACTGGACATTAATGTGTCCTCACGAGTGTCCCGGGCTCTTTCAGGTGTGGGGCGACAAGTTTGAAGCTCTCTACGAACAGTAAGTAAAATGGTGAAGTGTCATGTGTCTGTCAGTGACTGAGTTTTAAGTAATGTAATCAATGATAATGGCTATCGTAGTTAAATATAATACTTCAGTTCGAGAAAATGTTACTTTGGGTGTCATATTTTGAGAACTGAGCACAGATGAACTTGCGTGTTTCGTGATTCAAAAAGCTTTTAAAGTCTGCCATGGTGCATGATGCAGCAGCCACATAAATTGTAAGCAGTTCAATGAATTCACAGAGTGTAACGTTTGAGACAGCTTAAGCTCATGGATGGTTTAGTCTTTAAAATAATGCTTTGAATTTTAAAGCATGTGTTAGCTTATATCTAAGTACATGTTTAGAATTGTATATGTGAGATATTATTGCACAAAATTGCCACATTCTTGAGTCTTTGAATTTCGGCAACATTTTAGACATTTGTATAGATTAGTACCGCCATACAGAGATTAGAATTTGGGTTTTATACTGTATTTTAGTATTCACGTTTTATATTTATTTTAATGTTATTTAATTATTTAGTCGCTTATTGTCAAGAGTTATGATTGTGATGTGTGAGCGAGCATTGTTATGGTTGTGCTCGTAATGACTGAGCAGTGGCGTGGTTGTGTGTTTGGGGTAGGTATGAGAGAGAAGGTCGCGGCCGGCGCGTAGTCCCAGCAAGGAAGCTGTGGGACCACATCATTAGTGCTCAGATTGAGACCGGCACGCCTTTCATGCTGTACAAGGACTCGTGCAATCGCAAAAGCAACCAGCAGAACCTTGGAACGATCTGCTGCAGCAACCTCTGCACCGAGATCATCGAGTACTGTGATAAGGACGAGGTGACGAATCTCACTTGTTGATTAAATGTAAATAGTAAAGTGTGTAGAAGTACAAAACCATGTTGGCCCAGTGTCAACATTGTGCGGCCATCTACGTAGTTTAATTAGCTGATCAGGTCTATTCCAACCTAATTATCTCTGAATTTAATCGCATGCTTTAAAAACCTGAAAATCTGAACAGACTTGCACAGAGTGCTAAAAGGGCAACAATTACATGGTAGTTTAACAGTATCTTCAACTGCAAAAAGACTTATAACGCAGCATTTATCTTGTTGATCTTGACGTAGCAGTTATTTAATATTATTACCTAGGCCACTGCAAAAATTGCTTGGTAACTTGGAGTGTACCGATACATGGGCAAGATGAAATGCACCAGGGAACAGAGCATTCAAGTGAGCATTTCAGTTGTCATTGTCTCTAATTAAAGAAATATTTTGTAAGTTTTTAACAACATTATGTACACTTTTTGTTGTAATTATAGGATTGATTAGTACTTGGAGACTGTCCTGGATTTTGTCTTTTTTGGTAACTTTTAAAAAGTTATAGAGTGGCAGGCAGATCCGGTTATGATTTTTGTGACATATCTGCATGATGCTCAACAGATTGCTGTCTGTAACTTGGCGTCAATAGCACTCAATCGCTATGTCACAGCAGACAAAAAGTTCGACTTCAAGCAACTGGAATATGTCACCACGGTACTTGTCAAGAACTTGAACAAGATCATTGAAGTCAACTATTACCCTGTGCCAGAGGTAACATTATTAAGTCTCATTTCTTCTTGATGTCGACAGCACAAATTGACACTTTGCACTAGCTTTTTAGCCAGAAACAACTCCATGGATTATAAAACATAGTTTTTCTGCCAGAGTTTTTTTATTCTTGATTGACTGTTCTTGCACAGTTTACATTGCATAAAAAGTTTTTAGCTGGAATAATTCCTAGTGGTTCATTTTTGGGACACCTCTGTTCACCTTGTTAAATCAAATGAAAGTGCACAAAGTGTTATTTTTTGGTACTACCTAAGTATTTACTATTCACAGTAGGTAAATGAAATGTGATCTGATTGGCAGGCGAGGCGGAGCAACATGCGGCATCGACCAATCGGACTAGGCGTCCAGGGCATGGCCGATGCGTTCTTACTGATGAGATTACCATTTGAGAGCAAAGAAGCACAGCAGCTGAACAGAGACATATTTGAGACAATCTACTATGCTGCGCTGAAAGCAAGCTGTGAACTTGCTCAACGTTTAGGTCCGTACGAGACCTACGAAGGATCGCCCGTCAGTCAAGGGGTTAGTCAATCTGCTGTTTGTATTTGTTTACCCTGTTACTGTTGCAGTAGAGGCTGTGGTCTGCTGATGAATTGAGTCAGTAAATGTGTAGGAGAGTTAGGCTTCAGAAATAGGATTTCGTTGTATGTCTTCAAGGACCAGATCGCATAGCATAGAAATTGACATGTTGAAGGGATATGCCAGATTTTGGCTCTGGTTCTAGTTCTTAGGTGTCATTTGAAGAAATCAGTGTCAGTGAGTTGCAGACAGATGGCACAGCGACAAAGAATGCACATTCTAAAACTTGTTTTTGCTTCTCATGCTTTGAGTGATTTAAATTTTTGCCACACTTGGCACACTGTCAATTGCGCTGGACTGAACTAAATGATGACGTTAGGTAACTGTTACTTTTACTTTCTTGTTTATGTTTATGTTGCAGTAATTTTATCAAAATTTTGTAAAGAGCTTTTAAATAGCTTTTGCCAGATTTGGGAATGTAAATGTGGCTTAAGCCATATTTTAGATTGAGATCTGGTATATTTTTGTGTTTTTTGTCTTGCTTTTTTTGTCAATAATCGACTGTTAGCTTTTAAAAGAATTTGTGCCATTGACTGCAGGGTGTTGGATATTGAAACTGGTAATCTTGTTGTATTTAGATTCTTCAGCCTGACATGTGGGGTGTCGTACCATCTGACAGGCATGACTGGGCAAAGCTTCGCGAAGACATACAGAAGTGTGTACTGCGTAACTATATTCAGGGTTCATGCATACTGACTGATGTGTTTTTTTCTGTTTGAAAACAGGTTATGGTGTATTATATTTGTAGCGGTTTTATCTTTCTTCTTTCTTTTTCATTAGTCCACCTGGAAACGATAGTTTTCGGAGCAGACTTGTATGATGTTTTTAAAAATTCTAAAATTTTAAAAAATTTTTTTATTTATTTCAATGCGAGATCTTCGAGATGCGTGGGCCAATATGTGTGAAATTTTGCATGATGATCAGTAGTAGGTCTTAATTATAATACCGGTCCCAAATTTAGAGGGGGTGCACTCCAAAAAGATTTTAGGGGCCAAAAACATGCAAAATTTGGCTCTATTTTGGACGACCTCGAACTTTGCCGGCGAATGTCTCCGGAATGGATGAAGATGTTCAGAATCAGACAAGAACATGATCGACTGCGGTTCCTCCCGCGTTCGGCGAAAAAGTCCGATAAACTTTCGTCCTCTGATTACGAAGATTTCGGTGTGGAATCGTACCCATCCAAATCGGCTTTTTCAGAAAACTATTTCAGCCCTTGGGGGTGCTGCACCCCCAAATTTTTGCACGTGCTAGAGAGTGATCAAGTCTTATCAGCACACCCCCACCGGGGATGGCAGTCCCCCTTACAATTTTTTTTCAAAGGTGGTTTGATAGTGGAGTTGCAACAGAATTATCTGCTGTTACTGTTATTACGGTATTCTGATATATGTATAACAAGTAAGTTGGTTTCCAAATGACTGTTGTTATTTATCAGTGTGTTAATCTTGTGAACATCATAGAAGGTGATGTCAGTAAACATGGAGGATAGGACTATGTGTCAGTAATATTAGAAACCAACACAGATCTTATAGGAGTCCTATAGCTGTTGCTGTTCAATACTTTTGTCATCTACTTGACTGCCACAGAGTCCTATTTGTTAAACTATGAATTTTATCCTTATTAATCCAAGAAAGGCGTTCAACTGCGTCTCACAGTAATTCCAGTCAGATTAGGTTCTCTGTATACAAACCGAAGTAACTAGGTATGTTTGACAAAAGCCGACAGAGTTGTTATTTGTTGGCTGTAGATACGGTGTACGCAACAGCTTGCTGGTTGCTCCAATGCCCACCGCATCGACGGCACAGATTCTTGGCAACTGTGAGAGCTTTGAGCCATACACAAGCAACATTTACACTCGACGAGTGCTGTCCGGCGAATTTCAGGTGCACTATGTACAGAGTGGGCCGTAAAAATCGTCCCTTATATTATTCTGTTTAAAATGCTACTGCATTTGTTTATATGGACAAAATAACACACCATATAAATTGCTAGTCTGTTCTGCACATATTGATGTCAAAACGTAATGAGTATGTCAAAATGTTATTAACAAATAATATGAAAGAATCAAAGCACCCCAACTGTGTTATATCACAATGGTGAAACACAAATAGAAATACGTGCTTGCATATGTGTCTAAGTAAAACAGCAAAAACTTCATACAACAACAAGACAGTCAAGTAAACAACTGTTCAATGAGCTCTCCGTGAACTTTAACTGTACAATTTTCAATCTCAGTCGCTACTGATCAATTGAAAATATTTGCACGAAATTTGCACATGTTACTCAGAATTGATTATATTTCAACTTGCGTTATTCACTTTAAATGTACATTACACTTGGAAGACATAATTAGCTGACATGTAGGGGGATGGTTTTCTATGGCCCACTGTACATTGCTGAGGATACTTGATTTCTGATGTTGGTTTTTTGAATGCCATGGTATGGTGTCAAACTTATGACCAGGAGGTCGTGAGTTTTACTCCCATTTGGGTCACTGTCAAGTGATTACTATTTTTATGGGCGACTGCTGGCAGGTTTACCATCAAGATACGTAAGTAACGTAACCAGCCACCAAAGTCAACTCGAGTTGACTTTTCATCCCTCCGGGATAGTTAAATCGAGTACCAGCCTGTCTGTTTTGTATTAAGGGTGAGTTCATTCACCTGTGCTGGGTGGCAGATAACGCTGTGTGTTTCCATATGGCAGATGACGCTTTGTAGCTCTGTGATGGTGTTGACTTTTCAAGCTTTTACCTTATGATAATTCATCTGATGATGTTGTGGATGTGATTAGATTGTGAATCATTATTTGTTGAAAGACTTAACGGAACTCGGCTTGTGGAACAGTGACATGAAGAACCAACTCATTGCAAGTAATGGCTCCATCCAGGTAGCTGGCAACATGTTTTTACCATATTGTCACTAAAATTTCTGTAAATGTTTTTTTGAGGATAACTGTTACAGTTTTGGCAAATATAAGTGAAGTAAAACTTTATTTCATCAGATGACATTGGAAATACCTTTTTTGCCATAGATCTATGTCTAATTTTTATTTAACGAGCCTATATGGCTCGATTGTGTGGCTAACTGGAAAAATGCCCATATTAAGCCTGAACTATTACCATATTTTATTTTTTGTTGTTGTACTTCTGAAGTTGATTCTGTTTAGGTTGGGCACTAAACTCAGAAATTCAGATATTCCTTTTTTGGACAGGTAAGAGGGTTATGCCTATGAAATTTTGAAGCTGCATTCCTAAAGCAGTTGTGGACAGATTGTTTGTACATGTATTTATATAACTTCTAGTTTTAATGAGTACAGTGCCGGTGCTAGAGAGTTGAAGGCCCCCTGCGAAATCCAGCTGTGAGGCCCGTATAACAAGGGTCTGGGGTGGAGCCCCCAGCAGGGCCCGGAGCAGAGCCCCTGGTCAGTGGGGCAAAGCCCCCTTGAAGCCAAATCACTTTTGGCTTTTGGATGTTCGATGGAGGCTGCAAATTTGTTCACTTTTCTAAAATTTGGAAATGCAAAAGTTAGATGTAATTTGTGTTGTTTCTGCAAAAAATGAAGTTTAATAGGCCACAGTACGTCACAGATTACTGTACATTAATGAAAAGTAATGAAGCATTTGGGGTAAACTTTCCACATGTTTACGTATTTTACATTTTGAATATATGCAAAAAAGTAGAATTTTTTCTCACATAACATAAGGCCCCTCAGCTCGATATAAATGAGGCCCCTCCGACCAGAGGGTACGAAATGCTCTTCCGCCGGCTCTGAATGAGTAGTTAAGTTGGGTTTTGAACTGTGCAGTTTCATTGCAAAATCGTTTTTAGAATGTTGTCCACTACTTCTGTCTGAGTCTGTTGTTTGTGGGTGTGGTGCAGCAAATTGACGGGATCCCGGACTACATAAAGCGTTTGTACAAGACCATGTGGGAAATATCTCAGAAGACAATCATCAAGATGGCCGCTGACCGCGGTCCTTACATTGACCAGAGTCAGTCACTGAACATTCACTTTGGCGAGCCCGACAAGAAGAAGCTTGACAGTGCTCACTTCTACTCCTGGAAGATGGTAATCTGACTTTATTACTGCGGACCACTTCCTTTACACGTGTCACCGGTCCCGGTGTCTATCAGATCTATCCAGTCTTGTGTGATCTGTATGATGGGCTAATAAAGTTCACCAGAACTGAGCATTGAGCATCTCTTGTTCTTTGTATGCTACCCTGTTTACAGCTTGTAATCTTAATATTAGTTTTTGTCAGTTGATGTTATAAAATGCTGTACATTTGCACTGTATAAAAAGTTCACAAGCACTATTGTCATTCTTAAGGACCAACTTAATTCACGATTTCACGGCCGTGACATTTTCCGTGAAATTGGCCTTCTTCCGTGAAAAACGCCGACTTCCGTGAAATCCGTGATTTTTCGTGAATTTTAGCGCTTTTAGTTTAATTTAGAATAGTGCTAGCGGTTGATCGGCGATCTTGCGTTAAAATGCAGAAAATTACTAGCGGTAGATCGGCTCACGATCTACCGCTAGTAATTATCCAAACGTCTGAGAGAGATCAGTGATCTATTCGTAACGAAATTCGAAATTACTAGAGTTAGATCGTCAGATCCCTGGTGTAGATGTACCGGTAGTAAACAGATAGATAGTAAACAGATAGATCGGCGATTTTGCGTTAAATAAGTAACAAATTACTAGAGGTAGATTGGCTCGCTACCGCTTGCAGATCGGCGAACTTGCGTTATTTAATCAGAAATTACTAGTGATAGATCAGTAGACTAGCTAGTTACCTGGTTACTACAGCCATCTATGACTCACCTTGCGACATAGATCTTCGATCTCGACGTAGGCACCTATTATTAGCTACAGATACGCTAGTCAGTGCTGCTATGAATGTTATGTATTTTTAACCTGGATTAAATACAATGATCGATGATCTGTCGTCGTTATTTATTTTGTTCGTGCAATTGTCTATCCACCTGTCATGCTGTTTGATTTCATTGAACAGTAGGGCTACTGTAAATAGTTTCACAAAGGAAATCTGTATTAGGCCCTAAATCAGGAGTACTAAATCCACTACATGCTAATGTAGGCCTACAGCCTCATTCATTTGTACAAGTTAATACTATAAGCCGAGACACCATTACATAAGCAAGTGTTGTAATAGACATTCAGAGCAAATTATATTTTTTTTCATAAACATGCACCAGGACAAATAATCACAGCATTCAGCACCAATACAGAAATAACGAAATAATGACGAAATAAGCACAAGTATGACATCATCAATTCATGCTGAACAGTTACATACAAGCCTACAGAAGCTTACATGATCATGCTGTCAACAACAAAAGCTATCACAGGCACCATAAAAATAACCACTACATTACATCAGCACCCAGAACATTGCAGTAACAGACAAAGTAAAGATATACATATAATCGAACAATCAAAACCCACAGCACAATACATAACTGAAAAGTAATACTAATTAGATGTTTGAAGCATCATAAAATTAACTATGTCAGTTAGCAACAGAACATTACAAAGCGAACTCGATGCAATAATACGCAAAGCAACAATACACATGTATTGAGCAAAATCACAAAGTCCAACCACAGCAAACAACTTATAAAAACCAATGAAGTAATAGTCTTTAGATGGATGAAGCATCACAAAAAATTCTTTAAAAACTGTCACTTATCACCAGAACACTACAAAGCAAACCTCAGGCCATATAAAAACTGATGCAGTAGCACTCAAAATACAAATACACTCAAATTCAGATAACTCCGCTATGAGCTAACTCATGCAGTGTTTGCACACATACACATCACCCTGTGTGGACGTCTTGCCAATGCAAACATTGTGATACCAAAAAGTACACTGTTCACACTCCGTCCAATGTATTATTCAATTAGGACCGCATACTTTCTTCGGCGGATAGGCACGACCACACTCAGCGCAGTTATCTCTTTGCTGTCTGTCTGAATCATTACCGGGCTGAACGTCCGTATCATTACCGGTCTTTGTGGCTTTCTGTTTAATGCGGAATGTCCGCTGCCTGGTCATCACTGGCCGGCCACGTTGCTGCACTTTGCGGGGCAAAGCAAAACCCGACACAGACGTTGATGTAGAGGGAGTAGACTCTACGGGGTGATCGGGCTCTGCATCGGAGTCTACATCAGAGTCTACAGACAACTGCAAAAAAAACATCACTGGCAGGAGCCGCAGCAGACTCACTGCCATCGTTGCTTGGAATGGGTTCCCTGTGAGGTTCCGGTGCAGCCCAGGAACCATCCCGGACTTGCTTATCAAGTTCACGGACCCAACTCATGTATGCGGGAAATTGGGACTGGGGCAGGTCTGCCAGAGCCGATGCCATTGGTGTGAATATTGCCATAAGCGTTTTAAAACGCTGTGCACTTGTAGCACACATAGGACCAGGACTAATATCACTTACCACACTGTTGACAGTCTCAGTTGATTGCGGTTGATTACTTGGTGCCTGCACTGTGCTAATGGGACCCAATAGCCATCGTGGTGCAACAAGAGACAACTCTATCTCATTCACTTGTCTGTTATGCCGCACCATGAAGATATGTCGACATGGCAAGTGAAAACCACAGTAAGCGGCACAGGTGCATTCTGATACAGAACACCTATATCTACCGACATACGTGCCATCATCATGTTCTTGAACAACATTCTTGCACGACAGTGACTTACTGTGCTCATACCGTATTTTGTCGACTGTGAAATCAGACACCAGACCACGGTAGCCAGCCACTACGGTACAATCGTTGGCTTTGACTCGCATCTTATTATTAAAATCTAGCTGTTGCATACAAACAGAGCGAACACTCAAAAGCCTGTGCAATCTGTCCACCAAATAACCTACAGAAATCTGCGATGACCCCAGAATGCTTTTGATCGTGTAATGGTACCGTTCTGAACGATTGTTAGTGTGATTGTCAAAGTGCAGGATACCAGACCGAGAGTAACCGGCATACAGCTGTTCATGTGGAAGCCAGTTGACTTCTAAGTAGCGATAGAACTGCGGAAAGTCAGCCTTGATGCTTGACAGAGTTGAGTTGTACTTGTCTCTGGATTGGCAGTAGAGAAGGTGACGGCAGTTCTGTACACAAACACATGTAACATACCAGTTTGAGAAAGAAGTTTTTAACTACTTGGATATTAAATCTGTCTACCTTGTCAACAACAGAAATTTTTATACTGGTACAACTTTTTGGTTCGACATTATAAAGCAGACTCGCTGAAAAGTCAATTAGCAATTCAGTATTATTCCAGTTCTGAAAATTATTCCAGTTTCAGTTTCTATAAAGTTTGACCTCAATCATTACGGTATAAGTTTCTATATGTTATTTGAATTTTTTTCAAAGTACAAAGTAAGCAATAATTAGTGTTTGTCATTGAAAAAAAATCAGCTAACCGTTAGTAGTCTTTCTCCTTGTGTGACTCCTTGCTTGTTAATTTCCTCCGTGAAGCTCTTCATGATGTAGAAGCGGCACAGGAACAGGTTGGCTTCAGGACGGACACCACGGACAGCGTTAATCTCTGCAAAGTCCTTTTCGGTGATGAACGTTGCTGTGGCTGCTCGTGCTTCCCACTGTACGACATCAGCAATGAACAGACACACATGTGCCTCATCCTCCCGGGTCAGTATGGCATGAGCCACAGGTTGATCATGTCCATGCTTGTCTACCATTGCTAATGAGTACAGTGGCATGCGAATGTTGTTGACTTTATATGTCACGTCGAGCATGAGGACCTCGCTGTGAGTCGAGAGCAACTGCAGCTGCTGCGGCGACGCCCATGTCAGGCACGAGAGTACACCATCATCGTCTGTATGCAGTACATGCTTCAAGTTGTTGCTGTTGATTACGCCAAGCAGCTCGTCCTCCGCTGTTCCTGTACGTACACATTATTAACTGTAAACATGGTTTAAATCACATTCAGAGGACTATTTAATGGTAACAACCCAGTTTGAACTTAAAAGCAAGTTAAGAAAAAAACGACAATGATGTGACATGAACGCATTCAGCTCGTCACAATTAACAAATATTTTTTGCACACAGTTAAGTTTGTCATATAAAACGGTACAAATCACTGGTAGTGACTGAATTATAACTTACTTAGTGTGGACAATACGATACATGCATAGGGATATGCATTAAATAGCCAATGTAAATACATTTCACTCACAACAAAACAAACATAGCTACTCTTATTTCAAATACACAATGAATGCCGTTATCCAAGGCAAGCTAAAAGTGGCATAAACATGACTGCACAAGTGCACATACCATTGAATTTCAGTTTCTGACGAATGTTGTAAATATCCTTTGTAGCGATGGGAATGTTCTGACGATGCAACATGTCTGCCATGAGTGCCGGTTTAGCACCGACTGACAGCATGTTGGCAGCTTGCTGTGTGACATCATGTTCCGGCTTCCTGTTAACAGTGCACCACATACATAGTTGTAAGGATGGATAGATCAAAAGTGTGAATGAAAAGTGGTGTATAGTCATGCAAAATTTTAGCCTGTTTTAAGATGCATCCAGTCAATAGGGGGAGGCATGAGCCCCCTTGTATCTGCCACTGAACCATAACTCTATCCGCAACCCCAACCACAACCCTAATTTATGGACGGAAGATAAGACCGCTTAACTGCTATTTTCCGTACGTAGAGAGGCGGAAGATAGTATTCCCTGCAAAACGGGGAACCCGATTCAGGACAGCTACAACAGAAAGAAAAGAACGATTTGACAGATGAAGGCATAGTTGTAAGGATGGACAGATCAAAAGTGTGAATGAAAAGTAGTGCATAGTCATGCAAAATTACCTATTGGCCATGTAGAGGTGATACAGGTCTGGCCCGACATCATGGCTGTGCTCCAGGTTGGCACTCTTGACAGAGTAGCTGCCGGACGTCTTGACCCAGGACAAGTATATGAAGAACTGACACCCACGCTGATAGTGTGATCGATTACGCGGCTTCGCATTTTCCGCAGAGGATCAGGAATTAAAACTGCCGAAATGTTTGCACACTCATCTAGTGGAGTATACTGCATCATCCAGACGGTCCATGATACGCTGATCAGCTGCTCTAATCTTTCGATTAAATTGCGCAATTGTCGTACGGCTAGCACGTTTACACAGATGAAAGCCGTCGGAAAAAAACTGATCAATAAAACTACATCCTTCGTCAAAACTATCAAACGTTTTTCTGATCAAATTATCTTCCGCCACCATCGTCAACATTCAAACATTCGCACTCTGAATCTATTTCCGTTTTACCATAGAGTTTGTTATTGCATCTACCACAGATATGCACCCGATCTACCGCTAGCAATTTTCACTGTGTTTACGCACAGATCGCCGATCTACCGCTAGAATTATCGATTATCGATTTAAGTTTGCAGGAGTCACAACATCAGCATCATAAATATTCTTTAGAGTCATAATGTAAATTAGCTGTTATGATATGACATGATGATATGAACTGACCTGCATCGGTCACTCCAGCCGAGTGGAAATACACCGGCTCTGGAAGGACAGCTGGAAGCCTGGTCCACTGCATCATGGACAGATCAAGCCTCCACAGGTCACCGAAGATGGTGTGTCCATCGTAGCCACCACAGATGTAAGCTGCCTGTCCCAGCTGGACTAGACTGTGGCAGCGTCTGGCTGCCGGGTAGCCATGTCTCTCGTCTGCCCGACACGGACGCCACGTCCAGCACTGCAGGTCCACGTTGATCACCGGCAGCGTCTCAAAACCATAAACCTAGCATCACAGCATGGTCACCAAAAGAATTCATGTGGAGCTGGTAATAAAACTTAATGAGTAATTGATCAGTACTGGTAATTAGTTTTGATAAAAAGCTAACAGTGGTATTTGCCTAAAACTCATTTGTTAATTTAGCAAACTATTCAGCTATTGAGCTATAAGCTCTCAGATGCACTGAGGTAAGTAATATTTATTGAGTTGTTTTTTAAACTCAGTACTGTAGACAGACTAAAACATTAACTTGTTTTGAAAATAAAAGAACAGATGATTTCAGATGGCAGTCATGATGTCAGTGTAGCTGATAAAACCTGTGTAGAAATATCTGAGAAATACAGACCTCTGTTGACCGACCGCCGCCGAAAACGAACATGTTGCTGCCGACGGTTGCAACCTCATGCCGGTAGCGTCCATTGGGCCGGACACCCGACACTTCAATTGTGTCCCACTCAAACGACTCCAGGTCCAGCCGATGTAGGTCCGAGTTGTACTCCCAGCCCGTTGTCCCACCAAACACGTAAAGTGAATTATCAACGACGTTCATCGTGTGCCCATAGACACAGATCGGCAGCTGCCCAGTGCAGAATACATGCGTCCATTGGAGCGACGGGAGATTGCAGACGTGCAGCTGGTTGCTTGCCGCCTCACCAAATGGTATGCCGGTGCCGCCAAACAGAACAAGGTGGTTGCCATGAACGATGGCGGAGTGGGATGCTAGCTCTACCGGCATTGCTCCGAATGTCTTCAGCTTGTGCCATCGCCGACTCGCAAGGTTAAACCGCCATAACTCCTGTGCAAATGGTCGTGCAGCACGACAAGTAATAAAACATTTTTGCGCTATTGTACAGCAGAAAAAACAGTTGACAGTGTTACTTTCATCTGACAATGAATTAACCTCCCACCTAAAAAAATATATCTTCTCAGCTCGTACTGCAAGTCTTCCTTTGCATTTGCAGTGAATGGATAGTGGTACAGTTCCAAATTATTTCCTGATAGGCGTAACAATGATAAAAAAATTTTACATCGACCACAACCAATAAAATAAATAGTTCTAAAACAAAACTATCTAAGTATAGCTAAAGGGAGTCATAGTTAAAAAATAATGAATTTATCTATCAAGTACACAAACAGATAAGACCTTAAACAGTGGATAGTAAGTGTCGTTGTCGTTTTCTCTGTCCAAGAAATCCGGATTATAGCCGCCAATGCTGTACAGGTTACCGTGAAAGACAACAACCCTGTGTCCACTCCTTGGCTCCGGGATACGTCCGTCGATTGTAACATCTTCTACCGACGAGCTCGCTGGTTTAACTTCTGTGAAGCACAGGTACTTCGCTCCCACGGCCATTCATACATTATACACACTCCGCGCAAACCAGTGTCAGTTCGCTTTTATCAAGAAACCAGGAACTTTTGTGAAACAACTAATAAACATAATTATTTACATTATCACTCTTCAAAGAATATTTATGTGATCTTAAGCAGGGTTTCCAAGTTCCAACACGACGCACGCAACGTATCACAATGCAAGAAAGTGCGTAACAAACGAAGTAAACGCAACATAAGTACGCAACAAACGCAGCTAGCACAGCTATCGCGGTCGTTGTGTTACAGTTAGCCTACTGTGCACTCAGGCTGTGATGGAGACGGTGGCGTAGGAAGGATCTATGTAAGTGGGGACACTTGAGCGGTTGGGCCATCTTTTTTTGTTGACAGGTCAGACCGCTCGGCGGATTTTCACGCGCGATGGCTCGGACAACGTGGCCTCACGAGGGGGTCAAACCTTTTCGGGAACCGAAATTCGAAGTTAATATCTAACCCCTGAAAAATCCCCCCAAAGTTGAAAATTGGGCCCAAAAACGTCCATTCGTCGAGCGACACTCGAGTCGAGCCCATCCATGAACGCATTTCTTTCACGCTGTCAGCTTATTACTTACAGCTACGTTATATCCGTTGCGTTGCGCATGCGTACGTTGCGTGCGCTGCGCTGGATGGAAACTCTGCTTTAGCTCTATAATTCTGCGACTTCTGAAAATTCTCGTGAGCTGTCACCGATCATATACAAAGTCAGGATGAAACGAGCCACGTACACGGCCGCTGAATAGGTCTAAATAATAAATAAATAAATAAATGAAATCAATGAATTAAATTCTTATGTGCTAGCACGTACCACGCCAGTGATTCACCTGCGGACTACAAACTAGACACTTTTTGTGTAAATGGCGCTTAACGCCGCTTATCGACTAAAACATTAAATTTGCTGCAATAAAACTCGTGTATAAAGTGCATGTAACAGCTATAGCTGGCTATAAATTCATAGCGATTTTCATGTGCCCTGCTTTTCGTCAGTGCAAAACGTGTTTTCATCTGCGCACCAGCGTTTTTATTCCCTGCCCATAAAATGCATCAGCTTTATATGCAGATTTGCAGATTTGGGAAAACAAGAAGCCCAGCTTTCGCTTAGGAAAGCCGATCCTATGCCGGTGGTCTGAACTGTGATGACCCAGTCTGTGATATTTCAAGAAACACAACTTCAGACATATGATATTAGCATGAAAAATTACCACGTAATCGATAATAGCATAAAGCAAAGAAAAGACACAACAGTAAGTGATAAGCACAGTGCATGCTTGTAGCAAAAACGAAAATTGACAAAACAATTACATCACATATGCACTAGAAATTAGAAAAAAGAGATTGCCACAAAAAAAAACGTTTTAATACACGCAGCAAAGGGGAACAGGGTGGGGACAAATGCAACTCCCTAAATGTTAGCCCATTGGCAAATTTTCTTCTTGTCAAAAACGTTTCTTCCAAGAATAGGCCTACTAAATCTGTCGCTAAAAATCCCCCATTATGGGAAAATTTAAGAGCAAAATTGAAATTTTGATCACCTGAAATGCTGTCTAATAGAAACAAGTAAAGCTCTGCTAATGCAAACAGGAACGCGCAACAGCGGTGCACCGTTGTACGCTAGTGATGCGTAGACTTCATCCATAGGTCTCATCCGTACGGCTTTTGGCTAGTTTCACAGAAGGCCCAGTAAAACATAATCATTCACCAGATGGCGCCAGACGCCCTACGACTTAATATGTAGGCCAGCTTATAGTGTCTTACTTGTACTCACCAGATGGCGCCAATATCTCGCTCTGGCAATGCCATATCGGCTGGATGTCGCAGATTTTCCCTACCCCCTCTCATTTAGCGCCCTCGTTCGGGGTGACCCCCTTCGAATTTATGGAAAAGCTTTACGGTTCCTGAAAGTAGAGTCCTTCCAGGCAGCCGAGGTGAAGATTTGGTGATTCTAGCTTGCACCGCTTTTGACTGATCCACCCATGTGACAGACAGACGGACGGAGAGAATTGCGATGGCTAAGACGCGCTACAGGAGTAGCTGCTGTTGCGCGTAAAAATGAAACCTGCTTCCCCGTCACTACTTTTTTGACCCACAACACCACATAAAATTACAATGTTTTCCTCAATTCACACAATTGGATGGCTGATCACAACAAGAAATTTGAGCTAATGCTCACGAGACGCGCCTATAGCAGTTACGGTTCAGTAGTTTAGCAAAAAAATTGGGGTGTTCACGCTAAGTTAATATATATAATGTTAAGTTAATGTATATTAACTTAGCATGAATAACCCAATTTTTTTGCTAAACTACTGAACCGTAACTGCTATAGGCATGTCTCGTGAGCATTAGTTCAAATTTCTTGTTGTGATCAACCAAATTCTCTATCTGGATCGCATAATGATAAAAGTTAAAAAGGCAAAGGTGTCAATTTGTATAGCGCATCTCGCGTACAATGCCTCTAATACGCTTTTCGTCACTAACCCGAGCCACCAGCCGCACAGCTACCACGTGCAGCCTGCAGACATAGGCTAACGCAGCGGCCGGCTAGGCAGCCCCAGTCAGTTGTACTAAGGTCACCACCTTCAGTAACCCATATAAATGAGTTACTGCTCATTTTACCCTCCCACGGAGGGTAGAAGGCTGGGTCAACCTAGCTGGCAGGCTTCGCACGGAGATGGTTTAGCTGCCCGCAGGCAGTCACCCATCGCAGTACTAACCGGGCCCAGCGTAGAGTAACTTCGTTTCAGCCGAAATGCGTTACCAACTATGCCACGCCACCAACGCCAGTTCCGTGGCGCCACCTTGTGAATGATATAGCCTTGTGTCGCAGCCCAAAATCGTAAAAAAAATCCATAAAACCCCCTGTTTTAGCGTTCAAGGTCATTCAAGGTCATTGAATTCGGCGCCAATCGAAAGCCAGTATATGATTTCCTATTAGTGATTAATAGTAACCTAGGCTGTATCTCGCACTGTTACTGAGATACAGCGACTTATTGGCCAAAAATCGCAAATTTTGACCACCCCCCTCGCATTTAGGGCCCTTGTGCTGGGTGACCCCCTTCGAATTTATCGAAAAGCTTTAGAGTCTTCTGGGCAGCCGATGGTGAAAATGTGGTGATTCTAGCTTGCACCATTTTTTACTAATCCACCCGTGTGACGGACAGACGGACGGACGGACAGAATTGCGATGGCTAAGACGCGCTGAAAGCAGTAGTTGCTTTGGCGCATAAAAATGAATGACGACTACAGGACTGATAGTGTATTGACACAGTTAAGGTGTGGTGATATATTTAATAATGTGCTATTGCATACTTTCCACATAATGTGCTAGTAAAAAAATTTTCACAATTTGCCAGTATTTATTTAAAAAAAAAATAGACAAAATTTGAAGGCTTCCTTATTCGGCCCAACCCTGTATATTAATATGTATTGGCCATCGAAGCCTATGAAGACACAAACTAGCAACCAATAACTGACGTAAAAATTGCACAAAACTGTTTGTAGCACACGTTCAACAGACAATGACACAGCTGACACAAAGTGTAAATGTTTGCAATCAATATTGCTGCCAAGATGCAAAGCTTGAATTGTTTACCAGTCAAATAGTACATATATTTTTGGTGACCTAAAGCAAAAGCTGACCAAAAAGTTATATCAAAGTTTCACAAAAACCAGCATCGTACGTTTGAACACTGAAAAATGTGCATCTAAAATGTGCACCTTTTTCACGTTTTTAAGTACAAACCTGTGCAATACTTTTTACATGTTGACACAAAATGACGTCATTTAATACGCAGACAAAATGTGTGTAATAATGCTGCCAAGAAGTGGCATCGTGGGTTTAAAAAGTTGGGGGGGAAGCGACGGTCAGAAAGTTGCAATTTTTGGATGAGAAAATTTTCAAACGACTTTCTGACAGTCCAAAATTAGACAGCTTGCCACAATGCCACTGCACTGTGCC
>Ga0209671_1000829_pt1 | contig 23092 bp, 15 predicted proteins | sample WorMetHERISLAND2_2_FD_187401 | JGI IMG/M metagenome (GOLD analysis project Ga0209671, IMG submission 187401) | Marine gutless worms symbiont microbial communities from Max Planck institute for Marine Microbiology, Germany - Olavius geniculatus... | ecosystem: Host-associated > Annelida >... | reverse complement strand
TAAAACAGCTTAGTAACACCCCCTACCAAATAAAAACACACTAGTGCCGCCACCTAGCAAATGAAACACGTACTAAACTCAATAAGAAAAAATAATTTTATAGCTGAATAAGCGGCATTAACAACTCATAAAGCTAGCTAAAACAACTTAGTGATGCCACCTAGTGAATGAATATTATACTAAAAGAATTTTTTAAAAATAAATAACCTGAGTAAGCAGCAATGTAAATCATAAGTGAATACAAAAGTGCCCCAAAATACGAAAAGCAAACTGCCACCCCCCTGGGAAGAGCAGTGAACTGCAGATACTGAATAAGCAGCACATGAAGAACGAAGGAATTAATATTATTGCTTATCCCCAATCAAAACCCCAAATTTATTCTCGAGTAGCAATATGTCAGTCAATTGCAGTTTCCCATAATTAAACTAGTCTAAAACATGCATAACAACACTAATTTTACCTATTTCAGTCACTTCTGAAGCAATGTCATTGAAAGAAAAAACAACAAACTTTAACCGAAACAATTGTAGGCCTACCTTATGCAGCCAGATGACAAAGCGCACTGCATCATTCACATCAGCAGTCGGCCAGAATGACATCGTAACGTACGTCGCACTATTAGACAAATTATAGAAACGCAGCAGTGTCCACCTGAACGCTCCACAGTTGCCGATATTCGCATTCAACGCTATAACGCACGGCGTAACAGACAAAAGGTGCTTCGTCTAGACAGCCACGACTGACCACCAACGAAGTGCACGTGATCGCCTGAGCACACTAAACAGGCCGCAGAGGTCATATTCTGGGCCAACGTGACACTGGCGAAGACACCTATAAATAGCCAATTTTCACACCAATTTTGGTACTTCCCGTTACTTAAGCACGACATAATACGAAAAAAATAAACAAACTGCTGAACATCTATTACACTGGCACCTTAAATTTACCTTACCTTACCTTAAATTTTCTAATCGGTCATCAAAAGGTAACTAACACTATTCGCCAAGATGTTAACTACAAAATATGCATAAGGAAAGTCACTCTACTGATACACATTACTGTCATATATGCACACAGACATTTAAGGTGGTGTAGTTATTCTAAATAATTATCGAAAATTGGCATATTCGCGCTAAGTTAATATACACATACCAAATTCTCTATCTGGATTGCATACCGGTAATGATAGTTCCGTGGCACCACCTTGTGAATGATATAGACTTGTGTCTACCAGTCATTAGGCTGTGTTTTGTAATAATAGATACTAGTAGTTTGAATTTATATACTTGTACTGAGGTCACGGTATCGCTTTCGTTTACGGTTGTACTTATGATGTATGTGCACTTATTTTTCTTGATTATGCCGACATATTTGAATGCACTCTGGATTAATTTAATTATGAGTAAATTAATTGTTAGTGCTTGGTAATGTATTGACTTTTGGCACTACATGGATATTTTTCAGTATGTATTGTTTGTGTTTAGTTGACATTTTATTATGCATTGCAGCGGAGATGGAGTTTCAGGCGGTTGTGATGGCTGCAGGGCGTGGCTCTCGCATGACAGAGCTGACATCGTGCATCGCCAAGCCTTTACTTCCTGTTGGAAATAAACCAATGATCTGGTATCCTGTAAACATGTTGGAGAAAGCTGGATTTCAAGGTGTATTATTCTGAAAATAAATTTTTGTTGCCACTTATTTTGGTAGCAGTGATCTAGAAGACAAAATACCCAGTATTGTCTTATCCAGTTTGTTTGGTTCAATTGAAGCATTTTGGACTGTCTTTGAAATGGTAAAACAAGCACTAAATTATTACTGAGATGATCTATGAATACTTGCAATAGAAGGACTTTTTTGATTTTATTTTGACTTTACTTATCGTAATTTTATTGTAATTATTTTATTTTTTTTTGTAACTGACATACCACTCTTGTAATGATCTGCATCATGTTATGGTACATTAGAAATTGTCTTTGCCATTACTGTTATGGTACTATTATGGTCTGATAAATGAGTTGACATATTTTGATAGTGTGTAGTGTGTGTATGTGTATGTGTGTTTAGAGATCATAGTTGCAGTGTTCAGATCAGTGCTAAATGACGTGAAGAGTGTGCTTGAAGAGTTACATCAGGTTGCTGTTAGGATCGACTATTTTGTCGTTGATGACGATGTTGATGCTGATGACACGGGCACTGCCGACACTCTGCGAATGATGCACGATAAAATCAAAGTCAGTTTCATTGACAAACATCGTCAAATCTTAGCTCAGTCAGTCACATATCGATTTGAATATTCACATTTTTACTGAAGCACCTGGACTCAGTACATGATGATTCTGGTTTTTGTGAGTAAGCAGTGGCATCAGGGGGAGTATCACCTCAATTTCTGCATTTGCAGCATTGTGTGGTGGAGATTTATTGAATTTCAATTGTCATATTTGGTCTTGTCAGCCAGATTTTGGCCATACTTACATCATCAAGTTTGGTTGGTGTTGGGGTTGGGATCTGGTTTAGCAGAAAATTGTTGTATCATTTTTCTGCAATCTTGGTGAGTAGGACAACATTTAACTCGCAGGTGAGCTTAAGACTGGTTTCATTACTTCTAGAGTTGTGAATAGTCTGTGTTGCAGTGTTACTGCAGCATTGCTGAAGTCTGCCGAATCAGGGAGACTGGCTGCTATATTTGCTTGGACCAAATTTGGCCAGATTTGCCAGAAATGACTGAAGCTGGTGCCAAATCCTAAAATCTTGTATGACTGAGCATTCAATAAGTAATGAGATTCAATCCGTCTTTAAAATACTGTGCTTACTCATGTTTCTTGCAAAGGTAAAGGTATATATATATACAGAAAATACAACAACACAAACAGAGCAATTAGACACAAAACAGAAAGAAAACACACAATGTCATGTAAAGGGTACTCCAACTAATGTACAAATGTCAGGAACTCAAGCACAGCATTATCACTGAGTGTTAGTTCATTCAGAAACTTCAATCTCCTGGACAGCAATAAGTCACCGAACTGCACCTTTGCTGAGAAGTCACTGACCAGCTTCACGTCAGGACCAGTAATGTGAAAAATATGTGACAGCAGAGAGCCAAGTATGCTCAATAATGCGCAACTGTGTGACCGATAAATCAAAACATTCCGTGCAGTATAACAAATAAGGCTGACAGAATGTTGTAACTAACTGTAGTACGAGTTCATTCTGAAACCTAGCAATACGATGAAACACACTGTTAAAACTGCAATAAAAACTGGATTTCATATACTGCACATCTACACCAAAATTCTTCTCAACTTTTAACGTAACTCAGTTAACTCTAAGATACTTAGCTTTATCAACAAATTTTATTACATCACCGTCCACAGCGAGTCCTTTATTGTTGTGCATATACCGAACTCCAAAAACCCAAGATACAATTCTTTTTTTACATTTAGCTTCAATTTTAAGCCAGCAAATTTATCCACACAAATATCCAACATTTTCTTAAGGCCACATATGCTAGGACATAATAAAACAAGGCCGTCAGCATACATAATACAGCCCAGAAACTGAGAACCAATCATACAACCATAGTTAGAGTGCTGTACCTTCAGTATTAAACTATTTACATACATGGTAAACAATACTGGGGACAGTACACCACACTGTCTTACACCTACAGCTAGACTGAAACAAGTGGACATACACATTCGCCCTTTGACACAGGCATAACTACCACCATACCATACAGCCAACAGTTCTACAGTACCATGCGGCAACCCGAAGTCTAGTAACTTCTGAAACAGCCGAGTATGGTGCACATTATCAAAGGCTTTGCTAATGTCTAACAGCCACATTCATAGTGGAACCATTTTTAACAAAATATTGAACAGTAGATTGCAACACATATAGAGCATGTCTAGTGCCTAATTTTTTCTTGAATCCAAACTGCATCGGCGAGGTTGATAGCATATCACCATATAGTTCCAGGATACACATTTCAAATGACTTTGATATACATTAACTGAGAGTAACAGCTTGGTAGTTATTAATATCAGTAACATCTCCTCTTTTATCTTTTATGACAGGCACAACAATACCAGCAAGAAAGGTCTATGGTACCACTGAGCACTGCAACATTGTATTAAATAACACACACATATATATAACTGCACTACCAATAAAGGATGTGCATACTCTAAATGTTCTGTCTCAATATTATCAACAGCAGGTGCTTTACATTTTTTCATTCTACTTACTTAGTTTAGAAGCATACTGTTTTGGGGCAGTTAGCACATAGGTGACATTATATACCTGCTGGTAGGCTGTCATTACTTTCTGCCAGGCTCACAGTTACCTCTCAGATTATGAATCCTATGTACTAACTGTTGAGCCACACTCGCGCCTCTCGTGCATTGCTGTGTTATCTGTTGTTGTAGGCTGATCTGCTGGTGGTGAGCGGTGATTTGGTCATAGCAGATGAAGACCACGCAGTTCAGTCTCTGCATGGACTTGCTGATGTTTACCGTAGTCACAGTGCTATGGCTGCAATGCTCATTGTGCCATCTGTCAGCTTTACCGATGCCACGGTCACATGCCCGGGTGGCAAAAACCGACGAAGAATAGGTTTGAGTCTCCTGATTTCTGATGCAGTACTCTTTGTTTAGGATAATTAGACAGAGTCTGGGACTTCTGGGCTTTGAGTTGCAAAGTGTTACCTTAGGCAAAAGATGAAATAAATTTTGAAGAAATATCATGCTTCTGATAATGTGATGTGAAGAATATATAGTAAGTCTGCATAAATTATGTGTTTACTGACAGTTTTTCTTGATGTTATACTTGTGTTACTGTTTAAAAAATTTTATTTTGTGTGTTTAGTTAGTTATACATTATTTTAGCATCATGCTGAAGATTCTCATTTGTTTCAGCTAGGCATGTTTGCTTAAAAGAAGTTCAGCTTCAATCACTGGCAAATGGAGGAAATTAGATAGATGGAAAATATTGCAATAAATTGGTGGAAAAGTGAAAAGATGTTGATAAATTTTAGGTCTTTATTTGTATCTCCAATCCTCCATACATTTGCTGTCTGTTGTTGCTCTTCTAATTGAGCGTAGTTTAGTTTTTTTTATTTGACAGAGTTGTATTTATTCTGTTTGTGTGTGTTAAGTGTGCGTGCTTTTTGTCAGATGTCAATCATTTGACAATTTGCATTTTTTTTTGCTGCAGTTTCAAGTGAACATTTGTTGTATATTCACTTACTTCTTGAATTGCACAGGTACATTCTCAGATGTCAATTTGCTGAATTTATTCAGTGCCGACGTTTGCACGTGTTTGACAGAGAAAGACTTCATAGGTCTGGACAAGTCTGGGCAGAGAGTTTTGCTTTTGTCAGCCGAATCTGATATGGATAAGCTGACAATGAGATTGTCACAGCTTAGACGGTGTGCAGTCTGCATCACTTATATTTATATGTATTGTATAAAATTAAACTTTTTACGTATTTCTTATAAGCAACTGATAAACATGCTGTAGTTTTTTTATTGTCATTTTTTTAATCGTTTACCTGCAGGATTTTTCTGGCAGATCTAGATAGTGGCCATCAATCACTTCAGCAATATAAATATGAAAAATAACTATTTAACTAAATTTGTAAAAAAACATGCAAAAAGTACAAATTTCTGCCAAGATTTATCTTTGGATTAAGAACTCAGTCATCAGCAGAATCTGTTTACACCACCACTCTAAAAATGAGCAAAGCTGTTCAAAACTTTTGAGTAATATTATTTTGACAGATGGGTAAAAATGTAACCTCATTATTAGTAGTGGTAGGTAATAGGTGCTGTGTAAATATAATTCATTCTGAGACTTTATCATAAACTAGCTTTATAAGCCGTAGGATGCTGGAGTTACCAGGGCTAATAAATGGGTTTTTGCTACCTGGTGGATTTTTATGTTTTTTTGTTAGGTTTTGTTTTTTGGGGGTTAAGCTTGGGTTTTTTAAATAGGCCCAATTTGATCAGTTTTGGAGTTATCATGAGTTTTTTAAAGTCATTAGAGCATTGAGCATTTACTGTCCATATCAGCTAACTATCCAAAAATATGCAGATTCATAAATTCAGCGTTTTTTCAATATTAGTGGAAGAATAAACTAATATTGGATTAATTTTTTGATGGGGTTTGGGGATGTTTTTTTTGGGGGGGGGATATGTGCCCAGTTGTTTCAGACTTGGCTGCTGCTGCTGCTGCTACTACTGATGATGATATCACAGTTGTTCATGTTTGTGCAGGTTTCCGTTCGTTGAAGTTCACACACAGCTTGTTGATGCTCATCTTTATTTCATCAGCAAGTCAGCTCTGGGTGTGCTGACTGAGTCAAGGTCTGTGTTCATGCTAGTTAAATCAACTGTTCTGTTTTGCAAACTAGAGTTTTTTTTGTTAGAAGCGATCCTGCATATCAAGCTATGTTTATGACTGTGATGATGTAATACAGAAACAGCATTGTGTGACAGTTTTGAGAGGATAGATAGGTGTTTGGTAATGTCCTCAAAATAAGCTGTCTCTCACAGAGCTGATACAGTGTGAATTTGGCTACTTGTTATTAGATACCAGTAGTCTCTTTACAAGAAATCTGAGCTAATGCTCAGGAGATGTGCAAGAGCCTATAGCAGTTTCTATTTGAGGTAATTTTGGTCTATCTCTATCCATTTCATCGCAATTCACTCTTTTGCAGCCAAAATCACTAAAAATCCCACATGTTTAGGGTTCAAGGTCAATCAAGGTCAGCAATGTTGACAGAAGCTCGTCGCCAGTGCTTGTTATGTTAAGCAGAATGTCTGTGGCTATCTGCAACCATTTACATGCTAGACAAGCCAACAGCAGATAAATAACCACTTTTTAGAGGGGAACCACTTTTTGACGCCCGCGTGCGCAGGTCTTCTTGAACCTAGAGGGTCCAAATTTGGATTGCTAAAATCTACATCCAATGCTTAAAATTTTGTACGCAGGTTGTCTCGGTCTATCGCCAGCCATTTTGGTGCAATTCACTCTTGAAATGCATGTCGCAGCCAGAAATCGCAAAAAAATTATTAAACCCCATATTTTGGGGGTTCACGATCATTCATGGTCATTGATGTTAACAGTCCTAAGAAGCTCTTCGCCAGTGATAAGCAGCATGTCTGTGCCTATCTGCAACCATTTTTACGTTAAACGAGCCAATAACGGTCGAATAACGCCGTTTTAAGAGGGTTCCCCTTTTTCTCCCCTTCATTCGTGTGGTTCCCCTTCACCTAGCGGCATGAAATTTTGTCACAAAATACTAGAGACTCTAGGCTATCATATGGTAAAAATCCGAAGTCTCTATCTCATCTGGGCTTGGAATGGTACCGGAACGTGGCATTCATCACAAGACACCACAAGACACAAGACACCGAGACGGAATTACCATAGCTAATATGCGCTATAGTCAGCTATGCTAGCTCTCGCGCATAAAAATGCAATGCATTACTTATTACTAGTGTTACGTTTTTAGCTTTTTTGCTTTTAATTGTTGTATTTGTCAATATCACTTGTGATGAATAGTTTGTTCTCAGTATCGGTCTGTTGCAGCTTGGTTTTGGTCTCGGTCATGAAATTTTGGTCCTGTTCATTGTTTAATGGTTAGAATATTGGCCTTGTAACTTTTGTATTGCAGTTTAAATCTCTCCACAAGTTACGTGCAAGCAATCTTAAACATATTGCTCACCTACTGTGTGTTGAGGTCAACTAAGCCTCCTACCTTCAGTGGGATGGGAAATGAGCTAGGGGGCAAAAGCTTAATCTGGCTGATCGAAGTAGTGGTATGTTTGCTGGCTGCACCATGGGTCCAACTGTTTGCTGGTGTGGGCAAGGGCAAGTCAGTGGCTGCCAAATGCACTGCAGTATCATTAACTCATGCCAGTCAGCTTTCACTTCCAAGATTGTAAAGCACTGCTGGTCACGACTTTTATTTTCTTTTTTTACCTTTATCATTTGGATCGGGTCAGTCTTATCTTACTGTTGCTGTGTCGTCCTTGAAATGACCTATACTGTGTTGGGCGGGACACTAAACCTTACTCACTCACTGTTGTTGTGTGGTGACTGTGTGTTGTTGAGTGCAGTGACATAAAGACGATTAAAGGTGACATGATTCCATATCTTGTACATCAACAGTTTACCCACAGCAAGACTTCTCATCTTAGTGATGATGCCAACTGGGGTTGCTTCATATTTCTGTGCATCTGAGTCATTTAGTTCATCAGCTGTTTTCTTGCAGTTATTTGTGCTTTCACTTTGTTGGCTGGGTGATAGCAATAATTATTAAATCCAGCCTGAAAATCTGAACTTTCGCGGACATGACTGAACCAGATAACTTCACAAATGTTGCCGGATTTAACTAACAAGAAGTGAATTAATAGTAATGGCAGTTGTAGTTATGGAAGACTAGTTGTAGTTGTTTTTTATGTTTTACTGTTTTAGGGTGGTGCTGATGGTGTGCACAGTGTTTTTTCATTGTTGTGCCACTTTGTAGAGTACTTTATCACCTTCTATTGAAAAGTGGAACATCTGTGCAAACCTTATAGGTATTTTGATGAGCTCATAAGTTAACTTGCGTAATTAATTTTACGTACAGTTGTTTGTAAACTTCCTACTTTGATTTGCATTTTAGCAAAATATGCTGCCCGTGAAGGTGTGTTGCGTGTTGTGGATTTTGTTAAACATATTTCATTTTAGTGAACAAACTGCCTACCTTGTTTGTGTATCGCATTTTTTGTAGAGTGTTGGACCAACTCGCCGTACTGCAAATCACGGTTGACAGACGCAGGCAGAATGTGCTGTGCTAGGCTCGTCACTAATTCTCTGTACCTCCGTGCTAATACGTTACTCACATACTGTGAAGCTAACAGACAGGTTCGTGACACTGAAATAGCTTAATGCATCTTCCGGCCTTGTACATTGTACACTGTGTCCCAAAAAAACATCCCCGACATTTTTGACTATAATTTGAAAACCAATTATCAGATTTTGATAATTTTTGGTAAGAATATTCTTAATACAACTTGCCATCAAATGACCATTCAGTTTCCCACCTCACCCAATGTATGCTTCTGCACTACCTAGGGAAAGCAGATCAAGCGAAATATGTGTTGAAATAAACAGAAAACCTGAAAAAAACATCCCCGACATTATCGATCGTAACTTGAAGAAAGATCAGCAGATTTTAATACTTTTTGGCAGAAACATTTTGGACACAACTGGCTATTAAATAAGTGTTTTAGTTTCCACCTCACCCAACGTCTGCTTTTGCACTACTGGGGAAATCAGACCAAGCACAATACATGTTAAAATGAATGACAAAACACCAATAAATTTCATCTATCCTAATCTGTAGGCCCCAACAGCTGGTCTGTTACAAGGTTTGACTGTCATGCAACAGTGTATCTACCAGATGAAGTTTAGGAATGTTTTTTAAGTCAAGAAGTGACTGGTACAGCCTGCATTGGTATGGAGCAGAACTTTATCGATACTGCTGTCAACGAATGGAGAAAGCGTCTCCTTGCCTGAGTTCGCATAGTGGGCAAACACTTCAAGCAATTTTACTGCAGGCAGTTGAAAAATGGACAAGTGGATGAAATGTCAGCCAAAATGTCAGAAATGTGAACGAAATGTGTTTTTACGTGTTATGTTAATTAAGCAATCATATCGCATGGGATAAAAAAGTGATATTTCACTTGATCTGATTCCACTAGGTAGTGCAGAAGCATACATTGGGTGAGGTGGGAAACTAAGTGGCCGTTTGATGGCAAGCTGTGTCAGGAATATTCGTGCCAAATATTATTAAAATCTGATAATTGTTTTTCAAGTTACAGTCGAAAATGTCGGGGATTTTTTTGGGGGACACAGTGTATTTTGAGTGTGTTTCATTATCAGTGCATATACACTGTGTTCAGAAAAAAACACACCCTTATGTTTTCTTTTGTATCCCCGTGGAAAATGTTTAGATGTCCACAAAATTTTCAGAGAATGTTCAGCAGAAAACTAGTATTCCATTAGTATAAAAGTTAAAAATTCTTTGCTACCTGTGACGTCATGCTGACGTCATTGGCTTACTTACAGTTTTGCCTTAGTATGTTCATAACAGTGCCTTAGTAACATTGTTAGGACTTCAATACTGATCTGCTTCAATGAATAACATTTATGAGGACAGAAAAGCGTGCATTTTCTGTGTCTTGAGCCTCGTGAAACTGACAAAAATGTCCTGAAATTGTCCTGAAATTTTGTAAACATTGGGTCCTGAAATTTCACTTCTTACTCCTGGAAGCCCTGTTATTTCATGAAGTTTTTACACTATAAATTACCGTAATAGTATATTTAACTGTTGTTTTTCACTCAACAGTGAATAGTCAATAAAGCAAATGAACGTCATGTTTCTTTTTGTTACAATGATGCACTTTTGATTAATTATTTGATTATTTTTATAATTAGTTATTTCAATAATGGCTTAATCAATTATAGTCAATTCATTATTGCTGCTCTGTTGTGTATTGATTTGTTCATATGTATGTTACTGTTAGGTTGCTCGATGCTTGTCTCAGTCATCAGAATCACATCGACAGCCGGCTGGTGCTCGATATGTACGTGCCTGCTCTACTACTACCATACAGTTTCCAGTTGTGTTATTACCAATCTACTTTTCTGTGATTGTTTCAGGTTAGGCTGTGTCCCCAAAAGACCTCATAAGTATTAAAATGTTTAGGAATTAATCACAGTAAAAATGTGTGCTATTATAAATTTTTATGCAGTGACTAAAATCGCTTTTCAGCAGTTTGTCTTTCTAGCTATCTCAGTTGTCAAGAAGTATCAGCAAATGGCACCTGAAACTAGCAGAACTATTCATTAGTCAGTTGACCTTCATGTGTTTGCAGAAAGATAATTATTGGACAGCAGTGATTAGATGTAAGTTTCAAGTGGAAGTGTTCTGAAGCCATTAATTCTTGTTACTGAATTTTGTAAGTTTTTAAAATTGTGATTAATTACTTAGTACGTTAACTGGGCAGCCCCAGCTGTAACAGCATTATGACTGCATTGTTAGACAGCCAGTGAGAGTCTGATTGGAGCCGGTGTTTCTGTCGGTGAAAAGACAAACATAAAGAACTGTGTGATCGGTGAACAGTGTGTGCTCGGCGTCAAAGTCAAGCTGACTAATTCTGTCGTAATGGATCATGTCAGCATTGAGCAGGGGTTAACGTCTTCTCTGTACATCACTTACTTTACTTTGGTGTTAGAAAAAGTAATTTGTTACTTGACAGAATTATATGTAACATGCTTACTACCTAACAGTGTGTATTTGGGGATAATAGAACTGCAGAATTTCAGAAATTGCGCCATGAAATTTGGTAAATTTGCCACCCATTTCACGCTACAAATTAGCAGCTTGTTTCAACATGCTGCAAAAAATGAGGATCCTAGTCATTATCATCATGACCGTACCCCTAGCTTTAGTGCAACCACTTCTAGGAAATGCTCCCAATGTATTTCCATGCTGAGTTCATTCCAAGTTTGTGTTGCTGCAAGTTTGTACCAGAGTGCAAAGCCCAGTGTGATGTGGACATCCACAAAAATGCCTCTAGTGTGTGGGCAGCCAATGAATAGACACAAATTACAGGCATAGATAGATCATCGTAGTTAGCGTCGTCGTGGGTTATAAAATTAGGCAGGTCAGAAAGTTGCAATTTTCCAAGAGACACCAAAAATTTCAGGCAGAATTCTGATGGACAGATACAAATTTCCAATAGGGGAGATAATAGGTGATCAAAATTTCAATTTTTCCCCTTAGATTTTTTCAAAATGGGAGTTTTTCAGATTCAGATTTTCCATTTTTTGGACAAACATTATTTTACAACAAGAACATTTTCTGAAATTTTCCGAAAGTTCAAAATTTAGGGCGAGGGGCACTTTTTCTCTCTCTCCTTCAACGATGATGCCGCTGGTCATAGTTGGTGTCCTGCAGCTGGGCTGCTGAGTCTGTAACTCAATCTCAGAGATGAGTCTGTCAGACCATGTGCAAACTGTGTTGTAGGGCAAACATCGTTGGCTGTCTCATATGTTCGAATGCTTCAATTGCAGCTGATACAGAGCTTCGAGACTGCTTAGTTGGCAGTGGACAGACAGTGTCCGGTAAGAGCTTAGCAGTGCTAAGTACTATTTGTTGTTTTTGTTTGACTGATCATCTTTTTCGTACTTAATTACTATGTTCTTGGTTAAGACAGTTAACTGATGGCATTCGTTATATGATGACTTTTTGATGTCCTTCTTAGCCACATTATAACGATTAGAAGCAGTTAGCGAGCATAGACATCTGCTGATGGTGACAAGATGTCTTTTTCTCTTGCAGAAGCCATTGGCACTGCAATACTGAATAAAGTGCAGTATTGCTATTCCACAGATTACAGGTTGGTGAAGAATTACTGCAAGCAGACTGTGATTTGGACAGTCACCAAAATCCAATTTGTGGTTCCTTTGGCCCACTACAAAAAATTGTGAAAATTTAATGCATAACTTTTGTCAGTAATCTGATGGACACACACAGAGATAGAACAGCCCATTGTGACATGTTGTAATAACGAGAATGCTGAATATATTGTGTGTATATTTGTGGACGCAGGGAAACACAGCAGCGAGTTATTGCTGGAGAGAGATCATAGTGTTATGGAGATCCATGTGTAAAGATAGCCAGCCTCTCCATCTGCCTGTTAGACTTTCTGTACACAATGTCGTGGAGACAGTACTGGATTAAGCACTGCAGCCTAGGCGTCATCCATAAAGGACGTCCGCAAAATATGAACCAAAATTGACCCCCTCCCTCCTTGTCCGCTTTTGTCGGCATTGGCCCAACCCCTCCTCCTCCCCCTCCCGCCTGTGGACGTCCGCACCTGGACTTGAATGCAAGATGGTTGCAGTCTACTGTCTGCCGTGCCTCCCTGTGTGTATCGGACCTGCTATCTTGCGCCGTCCATCGGCGAGTGCGACGCTTGTCATGGTAGGGGAAGGGAATCTTTTCTCACTCATCTGCAGACTGTCTCAATGCTGATGGCCCAGGACTGCCTCGGATCAAGCTGGGGGGGACGAGGTGGTACAACTGGTGTCAGTCCAAATTGGCCCAACTGCTCCCCCCTGCTGCAGTCTGTCTGACCTGCCCTGTTGCTGATGCAGGCTGCTGTGAACTAGCAATACTCACTTTTTAATCAAATGCTTACATGTGTAAGTGCGGACGTCCACTTTCACTGAAACCTTCCCTCCTCTGGGCTCTACCCAGATCCAGCGGGGAAGCTTACAGCGCTCCTCCAGACTCCCTGGCATCCCCTGGGAAGAGGAGGGGAGGAAGGTGGACAGGCAAGGGAGGTGATTAGAGATAGGGATGGTGAGAAGCAGAGGAAAGGGCCCCAAAACAGTTGATGAGATTAGCTTAGGGCCCCCAATACTTTAATCCAGCACTGCAAGTTTTTTTCATCTGCCAGTAAGTGATGCATTTTTTGCGTCGACTAGCAAAGTTATGACGACTGTATTCTGGGATGCTGAGAGAAATGTACTGACTGACTATCTTGAACATGGCAGCGCATTTACAGTAACGTACTATGCTGATTTAATGGAAATAGCTCGAGTGGCACTAAGAAAAAACGACAAGTAAAGTCGAGTCGCTGGATACTGTTTCAGCAAAACAATGCACTTGCTCACACGTCATCTCAAACTTTGGCTGCCATCCTAAATGCCAGATTTGAAGAACTCCCTCACCCATAGTATTCACAAGACAGCCCTGAGTAACTATTATTTGTTCCCAAAAATATAAGAATTTATGAAACTGCAAACTTGGTGATGACAAAAATGTAATATGCGCTACAAATTGCCAGCTGAAAGACCAAGATTAATAATTCCTCTACAGTGAAATCCGAGCTTTCGGCAAACACTGGACCAAGTGCATTTGAGTTGCAGAGGATGACGTTCAAAAGTGATAAAATATCATGTACGTATCATTTGATTGTCTATGTCAGTCTACGAACTTTTTGAATGACCCCCGTACTAGTTGAATTCTACATTTTTTATTGTCTTTCTGACTGACTGCAAAATGTTCAACATTTATTGATCAACGAAGGTATTTTTAATCAGCACTAGCTCTAGCTGACAGTAAATTGATTTCTGCAACGGATGTGTACTTGCCCACTCACAATGACCTGGAACAAGGTCATCAGACAAGTTTTTTTGTCACTATTTTGCTTTCAAACTGCAGCAAGTTGACACATGATATAATTCTGCAGACACACTATGAAAAAGATTAGTGTATGCAATTGCTTTAGTTGAACTAACAACTGCATATGTAGTGTAACACTTGAAGCTCAAACTAAAGCCATGTATAGGGCAACATAACTGAATTGAACTGTCACAGCTTAATTTTTGATGAACTGACCAATGAGCGAGCAGGGCGAGCCCAACGGTCATTGGTTGACACGTATGCGAGTGACGCCATTAGACGGTGCCTGTTGTAATGCATTACTACTTGCCCACTGGTCATTGTCAAAAACTAATCTATGTCAATTAGATTCAGTTCAGTTACATTGCTCTCTACGTGCCTTAAGACTCAGCCAACAAATGCCACAAATAACATGTCTTATACTATGATTGCACAGTTTTTCACAACTGAGTAAAAACGTCTCACGCCATGTAAAACAAGTTCTGCAAGAAAGCGTTAAAGACGTCACAAAAATGACTAGATACTAACAAATGGAATTTGACCGAGTTAACCCAACTGAACAAAGAAAGCTGTACAGCAACAAAAGAGTGAAATATATGCATTCCACATCAAAGTACAAGTACGTACACAAGCGAATATGTAAAATTGAATAGAAAAAGACCTTAATTGCAACAACGACATGTGACAGAACAGTGGGGCATTGAGACAACACAATAAACATGCGTGTACAATGAAAACAACCTAATGCACACATAATGCCCACAGAATTGCCATTATCAGAAGGAAAATGTCATACATGCTAACAATTATTAACAACTGTCTCAACAGCTGTCAACAAGAAAACAGATTCGCGTCGGGCACAGTTACAACATGTAGTTACGATGACTCGCGGCAGAAAAATTACAACGTTATCAGTAGGGTGACCACTCGACAGGCAAGAGATTTCCCAAACATTTTGCAGGGCTCATTAACTTCGTTACTCATTATTAACGGTATAATAATAAAATATAAATGAAATACAGTATAGTATGTGCTAATAAACACAGGTATTCCTCCTAACATGAACAATGAACAGTTTTCTGTGACAAAATTTCCTGATAATTCCCGGACTTCCTGTTAATTAACTGACTGCTGCAAAATTCCCTCCTGACACATCCAGATTTTTTAGACAAGTGGTTGCCCTGTGTCAGTAACAACAAGTAGTGCAATGTTTGCATCGACATATTCAACAGCCTAATTTCCATCATCTTTGTCATCATTGTTATTTACTGAAAACTAAAACATTTGTAAAAAAGAAAAAATTGAATGAGTTGACTCGCAGACTTTATTTTACATACGGTTGTTAGTGAACTTCCTACTTTGACTGGGACTGCAATAGTTTCTGATATCAACATGAGCCATCTAACAGTTTGGTTCATCTGTCCATCTTCTGCAATGGATATTGGATAGGCTACTTAGTCCCTTCTGAAATGTAGAAACATTTTACTGCACTGCTTAACCTTTCTATTCTCACTACAATAATGCATACACTTTTTCACTGACCCAAATTAACTCGGGGTCCACCATTTGTGAACAATGTTTGTACATGTAACGCTGCACATGGGCCTATATGGATCCCAAGATATCTTGGGATCTGCCACTACAGAATGCTTCATTGCAAAACATAGCCCTATGCTGTGTCCCAAAATTAGCAGCCCCCTGCTTCAACCATGTTTAATTCAGTTTGTATGCCAACGAAATATTGTTGCACTATCTTAACACTAGTTATGGTCACACCCATTATGACATACACACCTTACCATGTGTGCTTAGTGTAACGTCACTATGACGTCAGAGTTTGTTTACATTAAAGTACGTTCAATCCATTGTTACTGACAAAGGGAACAAGCATTAGCATACCCGCCTTAGACTAAGAGCTTGCATCGAGGACCAAAATGGCCATTTTAAACTCAGACTTTAAAGTTCAGAATAACTGTCTCAATTACTTGTTTCAAATTGTGTAAAAATCTGTCTCAAATGAATCATTTTACACTAACTTATCTCTAGGGGGCCGCTAATTTTGGGCACAGTGTAGACTAATCACAAACCGGTTGCATCAGTACAAGAGTATAACACGAGATCAAAAGACATTGATAAGTACGTAAAGTCGTGTCACACCATGACAATAAGTTGCCTGGCAATACAGTCGGCAGCTGTTGTGACCAGTTTTGTAGAGCACATGGATTGCAACAAACTGGTTGGCTTTATGAAATTCTTAATGATATATAATTGTGCAGCCATTTTATGGGCTAATTTTCAGTTCCGAACGTCAACGTCTTGGTCACTGGACATTGAAAACCTAAAGGGCGGTGGATCAAGTACTAGTAGGCTCAGGTGCCAAATGAAAGCTAGTCCCAACAAAAGAGTGACATGGGGATGGGGACAGCGGTAATACCATGATAATTACCGCAGTAATGGGGACAATAAAGGCGGTATTCCCACAGGAATGGAGATAAAAGCCACGGTAATACCGTGGGAATGGGGACAAAATTTGTGGTACACATGCGGTAATTGTGACAACTACAAATTTTGTCTGTAGAAGTTGCTGTAAAAATACACATGGGAATAATACATTGCACCAAATTAACAGTACTAGTACATCGCACGGCATGTTTTGAAATGTGGACAATTTGTGTTTATGTACACTGATAGCGTGGGTGTTGTAAAATGTTATTAATTTGCAGTGCAGTAGTAACCAAGAGTAGTGAAATGTGCAGATTATTAGCTGCAATTATTTTCATCAACATAAAGATGGGGATGGGGACAAAGCGTGTGGAGATGGGGACAGCATTCGTGGGTATGGGGACAGTTTCATGTGGATGGGGATGTTACTTCATTACCATGTCACTCTTTAGTCCCAATTGGTGTCAGACCAGACCTAATTTACTGTTCACACCCGAGACACTCAGCAATTGGACAGACAGCTGCATATCATGTCAGCACTCAGCGACATGTTTTGTTACAGACAGAAACAGCCATGCTTAGAAGAAAGAAAACGCTACAGTAGTTACAGAGTGACATTCATAGACAGAAACAATAGATACGAGTCCATAAGAACAAGTCACTGGAACATCTTTAAGAGTCAAGTCAGCATATAATGTTAAGTAAGCAAATACATATTATACCGGACTTCATTAGAAAAACCTGTAACATACTGGTCATGCTAGGACTGTCTTCAGAAATATATACCAAAGCCAACTCCAGATCTCTGAGCTCATCCAGTAACAAGTAACAGACTGTTCAAAAAAAGCATAAGGTAGGTTGGTTTTGCTCTCAATTAATTTCTATTTAGACACCATATTTCAAATTTATTGCTCGTTATCACGGTAGGTAAATCTTATAGTAACTGAACATGCTAAGACAAAGTCTGTGTAGAAGTGTTTTTTCATAAATAATGGCAATAAAAACAGCAACTGCAGTAATACCGGAATACACTTGCATACATACATACTGCACAATATTCAGCTGGCTGTATACTATGCATCACATATAGGCAAAATCATAATGGAATGTGTGACTAGAACTGTAAATAGCCATTAATGCTGGGTACAGCATGCGATCAAAAATCATACACTGACGAGAAACGGCATCAAGTAAACAATAAATAAAGTAAACCACTGACATCATCAAATCTCCTACGACAGCTCACATCTCGGATAACATGCAGCTGCCATCAAGTTTGGAAAAAATCTCATCATGTTGTGATGACAAGACGAAATTGCTGTCAAGTAGACGATAAGCAAGACGTAAGAATCACATCATGTCTGACAACAACAAATGACTGCCTGTTGCTATGCAGTTCACGGCTTGTGGAACCTACAGCAATCATCCCAGCATCGGCATTACTTCTAATCTAATCTAAACTAACCTAATGGTAGCACCATTGTCACAATGTTAACTGCAAATCAAAAACGTCGATTACTTTCTACAAATGTTAACTGGACAGAAGTAGTTGTTAGTAACAATGTAACTGACAAGTAGATGACAGACAGAAACAAACCTCGTCATGTGTCGACTTTCCTTGTGTACTTCCATCTCAGCACTTTTGAAGTCGTTTAATTCACGTCGGATTGCAGCCTGCATTTTTGCAACAAATAAACATTAACATATCACATTACCAGCTGCGTGCAGCACAATAACAACAACTTTAAATAATTCTATATGCAGTAAGTAAAACTCGATTACAAACTGACTTCTCACACATTATTTATTTATTTATTCATTTATTTAAAATAGCAACAGTACATACATGGTGTTTCATAAAAAGGGACCCCTTTTTGTTTTTTTCATAATTCACTCAAATGATGATCAATTTACACAAAATTTTTACCAATTGTAGCTGAAGAAATACTAATTCAAAATATTGCAACAAAATATGGCAGGTGATTAAATATTCTTTGCTAGTTGTGACGTAATGCTGACATCATAATGTGTCATGGGCACAAGCTTGATAGTTTTAACTGGTGCTGTCTATCACTACCCTGCTCCGATGGTGAAAAATTTGGTTCATTGATGATGCAGCCACAAAAACGTGCAAAGCAATCGCATTTACGTGTCTGTGGGGATAGTTGGAATTTCACATGTTCCAGCAAGACAGTGCACTAGCACACCGAACTTGCAAAATGGTTGCGTTTTTGGATCGCAAGATGCTTGATTTCATGTCCCCATGTTGCTAGTACATGTATGCTAGATGTTCTTAGGTGAAACAATTTTGTACAAAAGTTGGATTCGGTAACATTACTAATGACAAACGACGGTAGATGCCATACTAGATGGTGTGAAATAAGAGCTAAGAAGTACCTTGTCTCGAGGGGTAAGTCTCGTCCAAGGTTTGTCCGTCTTGCGGTCATACATATCGACCTCAGTAACTTCAACGTAGTCGCTAAACTTGAGAATACGCCGCTCGCGTAGTTCATGCACCGTTGGACGAAAACTCAGCTACACGACACAGCATCATACATATGCATGAAGCACAGAATGACACACAGTGACATGCATGAGCATAGACTCAATGATAAGCAGGTGCATTAACTGTAAGTAGTCTTAAATGCATTCGGCATGCTAGTGGATAGTATGCAAACATGTTTGAGCTGACATCAAAGGTCAGACAAACAGTTTGCATTGTTTTTAGTGAACAAAGAACATTACTCACACAATATTACAACTACTATTACTATCCTTTCACCTTGTTGGTTGACATTAACTATAACTGAGCATGAGGAGCAAAAAGTCAATCAAGCAAAGCTCAGTCTTCTGGCACTAAGTCTTAGAGCATTACCGGCAGTAAGACCGATAATAATAAGCAATATCAACATGACCAACACACTGATGGTGTGCCAGATAAATACAGTACACTTTGATACAATAAATTCATTAATATTTCACTGAACAGTAAAAGATCGATGGGAATGAAGACAGACCTTACGGTTGAGAACCATCTTCTTCTCTTCCATTTCTTTGACCAAATCACTCGGTGTCTTGGCTGCAGCATCACAAACATGCCAACAGTACACCTCAATTCAACAGGTCATGTAACAATTCCTTCAGATCTGTCCAACAATTAATTTTTCAATACCATGATTAATACAATTTAAAAAATTAATCCTATGCAATAAAAACCGCATGATTAATCATTTTAATTGCAATGGAGCAATCTGTTAAGAAAAACAGTACTGAATATGATAACAATGATGATAATGTAATAATATGATATGAAGACTTACTGATGATGATGTGCTTTGCTTCTAATTCCTGCTTCGTAGGCCGTGAACTTAGCTGCCTGTAAAAACATCAGATATATTTCATACTTTGATATGCCTTGCCTCACCGTTTCATACATGGTGTTCAGATAAAAAGGCACTTTTCTTTCTGACATCTTTCTCTGTCATCTTCTTGTCTTTTTTATATGAACAATGCGTATGTTCCACTAAACCAACGATAGAGTAAAGAGCAAGAGAAAAAAACTACTTAAAGCCAATAAGAAGCAGGCTGGCTACTGCATCTGTTAAGATTCATTTACAAGTCAATGATACTGACAATTAAACAGACAGAAACAAGTGGCTAAGTAGTGCAGTGAGAAGGGTAGCCGAATGTGATCAACAAGACGCAGGTTCAACTTCCGAGCAGTTTGCTGTTCCGTAACAACTCTGGGCAAGCAGTTCACACACCAAGTAGTATAATTTGACACTGGATGTTCTGCCCTGTAAAGAAAACCGCAGCCCTGATGAAAAATAATGGCACTCTACTATTGAAGTTATAAACATGTCTCCTGCCTAGAGACTGATATTAACTTGGAACCCCAATACTCTTAACAAAAGTATGGGACTCTCTTTAAATTTTTCCTAAAAAGATGACAAATATAAACTAATTCTGTCAAGTCACTGTAAAACAGTCAGTCTGAAAATCAGTCATAGAAAGCAGCCACAGAACACATTATATTTAGTTTAACAGCAAAGTCATTACCAGTCAATGAGGAGCAAGTGTGCAGTACAGACCGGTTTAGTCGGTAGCCAATCAGATGCCTGTCTCGCTTTCGCTCTGCATCTGTTTGCGATGGAATGATATTGCGCTCTATCAACTCCCGACGTGTTGGCCGATTGCGCAGAAACCGAGCCAAGCTGTCACGCCTTTCCACCTTTGATGCCAATATGCCTACATACCCCCAGGGGGCATATGCCACACACGTAAAAACCAATAGTGACAATTCTACCCATTATCCTGCCACCTGATGGCTGAACATTGTATGCGTCTGTGGAGACAATCTAGGGTGTGAAACTCTGCTGCAAAGCACCAAACATTACAGCGTGTGCATGAAAATGTTACTGCTAGAACTTACATTTGTTGCAAAAATGTTAAACTAGTTCTAAGTTGGTAAAAAACCATAACCAATAACTTTTCTGTTGATGGACAACAGAATACAAGATTACAACAATATCTAACTGAATGTGTCAAATTTCAATGCTTGTCTCTGATTACCATTTCAAAAAACATGTAACAAGAAAAGGTGGCTTTGTATAACAGCTTTCCTATTTTACCCAACCACCAGCATCAAAGAACTGAAGTACACCATGTCAAACAGATACAATATACATGGCATTTCATAAAAGCACCCTTTTTCTTTCTTTCATAATTTACTCAAATGAAGATCAATTTACACCTAATTTTTACCAGATGTAGTGGAAGAAATACTAGTTCAAAATGTTTCAATAAAATGTGGCTGTTGATGTTTAAGCTGGCGTCATAATGTGCTGCGAGTACAAACTTGCTTGTCGCAACTGGTGCTGACAGTTGTTCTGCTTCGATGGTGAAATTCATCTGGTTCACTAATGACAAACTGTTAAAGCTTAACCAATGCAGGCACAAAATTGCCCAAAATGATCACTTTCACCCACATGTGGGTGGGAATAGCTTGACATTTACAGTACCTTTCAGCAAAACAGTGCACCAGCACACACCCGTTTGCGAGATGGTTGAGTTTTTGGATCACGAAACACCTGATTTTATGCCCCCATGTTGCTTAGTGCTGATACGATAAACATTTTCAGCAACTGGTGAACCAGAAAAAATTCACCATCGAAGCAGAGTAGCACCTGACAGCACCACTTGAGACAAGCAAGCTTGTTCTCATGACACATTATGATGTCAGCGTTACATCGCGACTAGCAAAGAATATTTAACTAACAGCCAAATTTTGTTGAAATATTTTTAATTACTATTTCTTCTTTTTGGTAAAAATTTCACGTAAATTGGTCACCATTCGACTGAGTCATAAAAGAAACAAAAAGGGTGCCTTTTTATGAAACACCATGCATAGTTTGTTAGACAAAAGTCATCGGTAACGTACTCTCGCAGTCACAATAGTTGTCAGAATCAGCATCAGTGTTGCGAGGTAGTTTATATGCAGCAGCATCTCGGGATGCAGAAACACTGTAAGCTGGTTGCTGATGCGGGCCTGGAGGCGAAGTAGACCGGTAACTACAGACAGAAATACGACCACAAAATTGTAACATCAAACGCTTCACACAGAAACCTCAAATTTTGTTAGAGTATTAGTTTTACAGACCAGATGGCTTACCCTTAGCTGAAACAACAGTAGCAGGGCATTGAGACGCTGTACATGTCTCGGAGTGTGGATCAACCGTTAAGATTCACAATTAAAAGTAATAGTAAAATGGCAAAAATTGCTAACTTGTCTTTAAATGGCCTGCTATTCTGTGTTTAAAAATAGTTAGTCTAAGTCAACATTGTCTTCATTAACCAGCAAGAGCTGACAGTCTTGTGCTACTGGACCTACAGTTCTAGCTGTTAAACTTTTGCTCACTGTGGTACTGGTTATTCAAAACATTTGCTATCAGGTGATACTTTATAATTCGACGCACAAACTCACATCACTGGTTCTGTACTCTCTTGGCTCCAGTCTTATCTGTCTAACAGAACCCAGTCAGTGTGCATTGGCCATCACTCCTCAACTCCAACCAGGTGTACCACCGGTGTTCCACAGGGTTCCGTCCTTGGGCCATTGTTATTTGCAACATATACTTCACTGATTGCAACTATTACTCGCTCTTTCAGGTTTGTTATCAGCAATATGCTGATGACACTCAGCTCTTCATCGCATTAAATCCATCCGATCCATCATCTGCTAACCTCACTAGCTGTCGGCACGCTTTACATTCATGGTTTTGCCTCAATGGAATGGCACCAAATCCTGATAAGTCAGATGTGATACTACTTGGTACTCGTCAGCGTTCCAGAACCTTTGCTTCTGTCCATTCTGTTGATGTTGCTGGTTGCTCAGTTTTATTG
>Ga0209671_1000828_pt1 | contig 23093 bp, 10 predicted proteins | sample WorMetHERISLAND2_2_FD_187401 | JGI IMG/M metagenome (GOLD analysis project Ga0209671, IMG submission 187401) | Marine gutless worms symbiont microbial communities from Max Planck institute for Marine Microbiology, Germany - Olavius geniculatus... | ecosystem: Host-associated > Annelida >... | reverse complement strand
GGTCTGGGGTGATGGAAATTTTTCTGCTAAGGGGCCTCGGCGGGGGACGTGTGCAGGCAGCCCCCTAGACTAAATGGGGGACGATGGAGTAAATATTAAGTGATTTCCCTAATTTTGGTGGGTCGATTTCGGTCCTAGTTGAAGCGCAGAACGTATGGCGTTGATCAGTCTGTTTTGTTCACCTGGTTTTCAAGGAATAGTCTAACTGCGACGCTAATGTGGGGATTGAGCACAGTTTAGTGAATGTGATTGTTGGAGTCTAGTTGGTGAGTTTTGATGCCTACCCCGCAAAATTTTAGGGCATCTGAACATTCTGCACCCAATTTTTTAAAAAAATGGGCACTCCTTTTCGACTCCGATCACGCTGAGTGTGTGGGTACTTGTTTTACTATGTCGGTTTTATCGTAATAGCAGTGAATCTTTTGCAGGCTCACATGCGGTTTCCTGGCGATTATCCATATTCACCACCAACTGTGAAATTTCTCAGCAAAATGTGGCATCCAAATGTCTACGAGGTGCGTTGGCTATTCACATTCATGCAGTTTTGGTTGGATTTTACGCTTTTTGTAGTTATGGCAAGAGTGTGGACATTACTGATTCTTACATGTCACTACTTCATTTTCTTGAACCTGTATTTAGAAGACTAGTTCTGAAAAATTTGTGACTTGCTACCAAAGTGAAAAGAACTTGAAGGGAACAGAATATCTTATCCACATTTTAACATGATTATTAGGCTACTACACCGTGTCCCAGAATTAGCCACACCCTTACAGTTAGTGTAAAATCGTTAATACCTGACAGATTTTTACAAAATTTTAATCAGTCATTAAGACAATCATTCTGAACTTGTCTTTAAAGTTTTTATGCGCAAAAGCAGCTACTGCTTTCAGCGCATCTTAGCCATTGCAGTTCTGTTTGGCCGTCCGGCCGTCTATCCATAGGTCACACGGTGGATCAGTCAAAAACAGTGCAAGCTAGGATCACCAAATCTTTACCTTTGGCTGCATGAAGACTCTAGTTTCAGGAACTGTTAAGCTTTTCCATAAATTAGAAGGGGGTCACCCCAAACGAGGGTGCTAAATGAGAGGGGGTGGGAAATTTTTGCGATTTTTGGCTAATAAGTCGCTGTATCTCAATAACGGTGTGAGATAGGGCCTAGGTTACTATTAATCACTAATAGGAAGTCATACACTGTCTCTTGATTCTTGATTGCCACCGAATTCAATGACCTTGGATGACCTTGAACGCTAAAATAGGGTTCTTTATTGATTTTTTGGTGATTTCTGGCTGCGAGACACATTTCAAGAGCAAATTGCGCCGGAACCAATTGAGATAGACATGGACAAGCTGCATATGAAATTTTCAGCATTAAACTTAGATTTTGACGGTTCAAGTCTCAATTTTCTAGGTTCAAGGAAACCTGCGCACGAGGGCATCAAAGAATGGCACCCCCGTAAAAGTCGTTATTTTGCCGTCATTGGCCAGTAACTCCTATAGGCTTTCGCGCATCTCGTGAGCATCAGGTTAACTTTCTTGTAGCTTAAAATGACCATTTTTGGCCTCGACGCAAGTTCTTAGTCCAAGATGGGTACACTGCTGCTTGATCCCATTGTCAATAACAATGCATTGAACGTGTCATAATACAAACAAACTCTGATGTAATAATCACGTTACACTGAGCAGAGCACACACGATAAGGTACGTATGTCATAATGGGTGTGACCGTAACTATTGTCAAGATAGTGCAGTGTACAATATTTGATTGAAATCCATGAACTACAAACTGAATTAGGTGTGTTTGAAACAGGGGTGCTGCTAATTTTGGGACACGGTGTAGTTGTGCTGATACAGCTGCTGCAAGATGGAAGTGCTTTACAGGTTCATGGTTGTCAACACAGCACAGCACGGCACTGCTAGTTTGGACTCAAGTTTGACTTTCCGAATCATGTGTATTTCAGTTTCAGTACCAGTGTAACTAATACACAATTCATATAATGCACTTTGGTGATGAATTTTTATTACAGTGCTTCTACGAATTCCCACATTTAACATTTCTGGATCAGTCTAACGTGAAGTAACTCCAGAAAATGTGCTGGTTGAACAAAAACCAAGTGTGCAGGGTCTGCCAAAAAATTGGACCTGTTTGTCCAATTTTTTCTGGCCCACCCTGTATATCTTTGTTGCAGCATGAATACTGGTGTTTTGTGTGACTAACAAAGTGTGCTATGTTGAGGATTTGCTTAAAACTGCCACATGATGGGCCATGTATATCACGTGGCAAACTGTAGCAGTCCAGCCACTCATCTGATAGAGAAGATCTGATGGTTCAGTGACTGATTTGCTGACTACTTCTGTTGCTGAGTGACTGTGTGTGTCTTTGTCTGCTAGAATGGTGAAGTGTGTATATCGATTCTCCATCCTCCAGTCGATGACCCTCAGAGTGGCGAACTTCCGTGTGAGCGATGGAACCCGACGCAGAGCGTTCGGTCGGTCGGCAGTGTATTTGTTTTGCTTCTTCTGTTCTGTGTCTTGTTTCTCACTGCATTCAGAGTGACCCCAGCAGGAAAATGTCAGGAATTTTCGTCAAAATCAGTAAACATCAGGGAGGAAAAATTTGTCAGGGAAAACTGCCCAAAATTTTCTTAAAAATTGCATTGACTGCCTTTTTTATATCATTCACTTAACTCTCTGTGAATTATCTTAAGGTGCTTACTGCTGAGTGTTGCTTACTTATGTTTTTATTTCTGATATTTAATTATTTACATTGATGTTATATTTTAATTTATAGCACTTATTTGCATTTTTTGCCAAAAAGCCACGAGTGCTGCAAATCATCGGGGAATTGTCACGGAAATTCACTGTCTGGAGAGTAGTCACTCTTTGTATACAGAATGGCGGAATGCTTATTACATTTGTGACTTCCTGTCTGTCTGATCCGTCAAGGTTATTATCTCAAGAACTAAGCCATAAAGAGTTGTTGGTCACTGTTGATGATGTCCAGCTAGCTGAGGCTTGAATTTCATTCATGATCATTTACGGGATATCATAAGTTCTAAATAACTTTGATTCTTTGCAGTACATGTTCTTTACATTGTGCAGTTGTGTTCTGTTATTTGTTTTATTAAGGAAATATATGATGTGATTAGATTTTGAATTGTTGATGAACTGGTGATATTTGTCATTCTCAGAAGCTCATTTTTGTACCGCTAGTGTCAAAAATTAGGCATTTCCCAAGCAAAACTTTAAAAATGTGCAACTATCTTATCCATCTTTTACAGCAATGATCCACTTTCAGAAATAATCCAACTTCTGCCTTGCAGTGTTTTTAGCTTTGCTGAAGGAATTGTTGAATGTTGCATAATGTTGCACTCAAACGTATTGGCTAAGTATCTATAGTGTTTCTTTTACATTTGCCAGAGGGCGCCAGATGGCATGACTGGTCTCCCTCAGTCGTATTGGCTTAAAATCGCAAATTTTTTCCACCCCCCCCTCTCATTTAGCACCCTTGCTGGGGGTGACCCATTTTGAATTTATGAAAAAGCTTTACGGATCCTGAAACTAGAATCTTCTGATGGTGAAGATGTGTTGATCCTAGCTTGCACCATTTTTGACTGATCCACCCATGTGACAGACAGACAGAATTACGATGGCTAAGACGCTCTACAGCAGGAGGTACTGTTGCACATAAAAACTGGTTTGTGTTGTTTAATGTTGACAGCACGATACTGCTGAGCATTATTTCGTTACTCAGTGAACCGAATACTTCGTCTCCAGCGAATGTCGATGCATCCGTTGCGTATCGGAGGTGGGTTGAGTCAAAAGGCAGAGACTCATTCTATGAGGACATTGTCAGGTCGGTGTTCGTTACTGCAAGCCTTTTCTGTCGCTGATGTCAGCTTTGATTAATGAGCAATATAAGAATGGGAATGTAACCGAATTACTGTTCTAAAATGGTATCTTTCATTCCAAACAAAACGGTACTAGCAAAAGTACAGCTGTCAGACATGCTGCATTACGCATGATAGCAGAATGCTTCGTGCGTCTTAACCGTGGCCTGGGCGTCTGTTTGTTTGTCTGTCCATCACACTGCTGTATTGTGTTAAAACAGTGCAAGCTAGAATCATGAAATCTTCACTGTGGGCTGCCCCAAGGACTCTTTTTTTGTGCCAAAATTTTGTGATCCTGTGTGAGGGGGTTGCCCTCGAATGAGGGCATCAAAGAGGGGTGCCCCCTAAAAAGACATTATTTTGCCGTTATTGTCTTGTCTAATGTGAAAACAGTTGCAGATAGGTACAGAAATGTTGCTTATCACGGTGCAAGATAGGATCACCAAATTTTCACCGTTGGCTGCCTGGAAGACTCTAGTTTCAGGAACCATAAAGCTTTTCCATAAATTCGAAAGGGGTAACCCCGAACAAGGGCGCTAAATGAGAGGGGGTGGGCAAAATTTGTGATTGTTGGCCAATAAGTCGCTGTTCAGTAACGGTGTGAGATAGGGCCTAGGTTACTATTAATCACTAATAGGAAGTCATACACTGGCTCTCGATTGGCGCCAAATTCAATGATTTTGAATGACCTTGAACGCCAAAATAGGGGGTTTTATGGATTTTTTTGCCGATTTTGGACTGCGACACAAGTCTATATCATTCACAAGGTGGCGACACAGAACTATCATTAGACCTATGCGATCCAGATAGAGAATTTGGTATTTGTTTATTAACTTAGCATGAACACCCCAATTTTTCAGCTTAACTGCTAAACCGGAACTGCTATAGGCTTTTGCACATCTCGTGAGCATTAGCTCGAATTTCTTGTTCTTTTCTCTTTCCTCCACTTTCCTCTCTCTCTGCTTCTGCCTTTCGTTTTCCTCTTTTTTACCTTTTCCCTCTTTCATTCTGTTTTTAATGCATTGTGAGTGAATTTAGATCCCATGAGATTTGTTACCAGCAGCTTATTGCATTAAATTAAAACAACAGTTAGAATTATGAATATGTTTAAGGGACCAATTCTTCCACTCCATGTAAAAGAATTTTTCTGTCTGTGTATTTTCATTAAGTGCACCCGGGAACTTGGCGTCCGCCTATGAACTCGTCACATTGTCTTTCCGTTTCTGTTAATACTTTGTTTGCGCGGTCGTAGGAAGCAGGTGCTGGAGAGTAAGATGGAAGCAGAGAAGGATGGCGTCATTGTACCGACGACCCTGCAGCAGTACTGCCACTCGTCCAGGCCGACGGCACCGTCGTTTGAGTCCCAGTCGAGCGTCGACTTTGACTACTACGACAGCTACTCAGCCGACGCCGACGACAGCGACAGTGACATTGTGACAGTCACGTCATGATACGCTGCTCCTTAGCTTTGACACCCGGCCAGCAATAGGACGTACTCTCTGATACATCTGATGATATCTAGGAGGGAAAAATAAAAACGGCAAAATTATGCGATGTAGTGATTGCAGTACAAATACCAAAAAAACAGTATTACTTTTGATTTACCTCTGCTGATGAAATCCTGGCTGATATCCAGTCTTTCGTAACAATGCTGCATGCAATAATATGTGTGTGTGTGTGTGAGCAGTCATATTAAATGCACAAATTGTATGCTAATATAATGGTTATTTTTGTTGTTATTATCATCGCAGTTCAATACAAGCTATCAACTTACAGGCTGTTTCTAATAAAACGTCTAAATAAAAGATCTGGCGAGACTTTGTGGACATAAAATAATGTAGAATCGACATTTCTTTCACTGTCACTTTCTGCTGAGGAGATGCGTCCATTCGTCTTTGATCAGTTGTTTCTGTTCACAGCTTTTGTTAAATATTATCTTCTGCTTTTCGTATTGTTATGTTATTTGATTATTTATTAGTTATATTATAATATTGTCTGTATGTTGTGTCAAGTTTTGTTTGAAGCAGTTAGTCAGGGTGACAGAATTTTATGTAGTTATACTCTGATATGTGACACAGATTTCTTCCTTTTATTAATGTTTTTGTGTTTTTGAGATTTATATTTGGTATGACATATTAGCATTTTTTCGACCACCTGGAAAGCATACGGCCACTTTTTTCTTGAGAAAGTTACTAAGCAATATGTTTAATAGACACTATTGAATCTGCAACCGCACTTTGGCAGTCCCATGTACCAGTACTTATCTATTTCCACTTTGCTGCTACTGAATGTCAGTTCTCAGTAATTCATAGGACTTGTGAATATGCTTGGACCTACTGGTATTTGCTTGTATTGTGCTTTGGACTGTGTCACATAGTTGCTCCCTCCAGTGTTATCTAAGCTGTAGCTGATGGCCAAATTCTAACATCCTATCTGCCTCACATACGCTGCATTTAATCCTCATGTGTTGATAAATTTGTCAACAGATCCGTGATATGTGATGTTAACAAAGCTGGACACTCATTGTATTAAAAAGGTTAATAATTTGACTACTGTACATGGCATTTTATAAAAAAGACACCCTTTTTGTTTCTTTTGTAACTCAGTTGAATGGTGATCAATTTACATGAAATTTTTTGCCGGATGTAGCTGAAGAAATACTAATTTAAAATATTTTGTAAAAATGTGGCTGTTAATTAAATATTTTTGCTAGTCGTGATGTAATGATGACATCATAATGTGCCCTGAGTACTAGCTTGCTTGTTGCAACTGGTGCTGACATTTGGTAAATAGCTGCCTTGCGTCAATGGTGAGTTGTGTCTGGTTCGCTGATGACATGCTGTTGAAGTTTCACTATTGCAGCCACAAAAAAATGCCCAAAACGATCACTTTCACAAACTTGTGGGTATAGCTTGACTTTTAGACTTTCCAGCAAGATGGTGCACCAGCAGATGCTGTTTACAAGATGGCTCAGTTTTTGGATTGCGAGATGCCTGATTTCATGCTTTCATATTGCTTAGTGCTGATATGATGAACTTTTTTCACCAGATAATGTTCACCATCGAAGCAGGGTATCAACTGACAGCTCCAGTTGAAACCAGCAAGCTTGTACTCATGGCACATTACGACGTCATCATTACATTACGACTAGCAAAGAATATTTAACTACCAGCCACTTTTTGTCTAAATATTTTGAATTGGTATTTCTTCGGATACATCTGGTAAAAATTTCATATAAATTGATTACCACTCAACTGTATTACGAAAGAAACATAAAGGGTACTTTTTATGAAGCACTGTGTTGAGTTTTTGGCAAACATTTAAAGTTGAGTGGGCATTATTTGTGTTTATATGTCAAATTTTTAGTTTATTGCATCGTCTTTGGGTTGTCAGATAACGTCCAGTCTTCTGGTGTGCTATAATTTACATGTTGTGTTAAAAGCGATTTTCTCCCTGCTTGCTTATTGCTGAAGTCCAGTACCACTGTTGAGCATTATTTATAACCTTGCATCTTAAAAATTCTAGCATGTGAAATTTATTGTGTTATCATGAATTCTTTAGCTTTTTATGTTCATATCTAGTATTGAATGTTGTTGTCTATATCTGTGTGTTATGAAATTTGCATTGCTTTTTTTGTATTTTGTGAATTGCACTTATTTAGGCTACACAGGTGGCGCTAGGAATCTGAAGCTAGGAGGTAATGGGGGGAGCAAGTCCCAGGGCACAGGGGGTAATAAATTTTTTCGCATGTGGGCCAAATGTCAACCTTATTTCAGTTGTTCTGTACATCAAAAAGATGCAGCGGGTTTCAGGGGCAGAGCCCCTGGTCAGGAGGTCAGGGGGCAAAGATCCCTGAAGCTGAAACACTTTTTGCTTTAGGATGTGCAATAGAAGCCACAGATTTGTGTGTTTTTTTGTATTCGAAAATGCAAAAAAAAACTCTGAGATGTTTGTGTTGTCTTGCAAAAATGACCTTTAATAAGTCACTCTTTGGCATGATAAAATGCCCAGAGGGCACTTTAACACCATTAAAATATTTCCTGGGGTGCAGAAAGGGAAAGGGCACGGGGGCAATTGCCCTCCCACTGCCCCCCTTCTGGTGCTGCCCATGTTAGGCTGTATACTTTTAATGTAGTGAGAAACAGGACCCACAGCCGTTTTCCTGCCCAGCATAATATCATGGTGTCAACCTTCTGAAAACCGCAGCAACACTGTTATTATCACAGGACATATTCTTCTTTCAACCAAAACAGCCCATTCTGCCATTGCAATGTTCCTGACCCATCGTGTTAGCAGACTTTACTATCCCCCCAAATCTGGAATCCACATCAGGCTCCAGTTTCCCCCCTATTTTTGCCTGCTTTCCCTCTTTTCCCACGCCATTTTTGGGCCGACTGCTAAGCTGTGAGCTTAAAGGTTGGCCCTTTGTCGTGATTGTCGTTTGTCCATTCGTCCGTCTGTCACGGATTTACTGTGGCTAAACGGTGTAATATAGGGCATAGCTTGCTATAGATCACTAATAGGAAGTTGCATACTGGCTTTCAAATGTCATACAAATCGATGACCTTGGATGACCTTGAAACGTCATTTAATGCACTATGGTAAGGGAAAACTAGCCATCTCGGAAACGATGAGAGATACGACCTAGATTACACTATTAGTCACTAATAGGAAGTGGCATATGCCTTTTCAAATGAAATGAAAATCATCAACCATGGATGACCTTCAAGTTCAATGACAACCAGTGCGGTCGGCCCACCCTATCAACATCTGTTATTCTTGTTTTCCCTACTCCTTTTTCCTGTCCCACTTTTTCATCACTATTCTTCACTTCCCGTTTCCTCCTTTTCTCCTCACCTTAGCATTTCATTCTTCTTCCCGGAGGCCCCATACCCTAAGTCTAACTAAGGCGTCTGCAGGAGCGAAGCAAGTTCCCCCAGTGGGCCCGGTGCATTTTAAGCTAATAGCAGCGCTTCTGATAATGCAATTTTGCATAAACCTGAAAAACCCGCTCTCTATTTTTCACTGGGTGCAAGCTGCGTCCACCAGGGATAGGGATAGTAGCTCCTGCATAATTATTAGCATGTTTACAGCAAGCTGGCTTTAGTCTGTGGCTGCTGGCAGGTAGAGAATCTAATCTCAGTGACTTGCAAAAAGTACTAACATCAAAGATTATAGAGCGAGCGATCGCTTATTAGTCTACCACTTTTTCAGAACGTGTTATTAACATTTGGAGTAGTCTCGAGAATAAAACAGTGACATCTGGATCTATCAACATCTCCAAAGAAAATCTGGAAAGACTCAGACAGTCAAAAAAGACAGAGCTGTCTGTTGGCAACTGATGCTACTTGGTCTACTGAGGCTGAACCGTGCCGTCGGGGAGGCCTTGTTCGGTAAATCCGGTAAGTTATCTTTGTTGTTACGTTACTTACGTTTATACGTTATGTTACAAGTGGGCGTGGTCAACAGTTGTTTACAAAAAACGTCGTAATATATTTACGTTTTAAATATGGATTATGTTAGTAAATATCTTCCGGAATGTATTAAACAGATCCCAGCTTATATGGTGAGGCTACGATTATTTAAATGTGCTAAATGTTAGCGTTATTTACACTTAATTGTTACTGCCAGCAAAGCATATGGAGTTGTCCAATTACTCTACTGCACGTACTGACTGAAACTTACGCAAAAGTCAAATAGTCAAGGTGGCGGAAGGTTAAACTTTTTGTTTCATTATTATGTGTATGTGCAATTTTGTCTGCAAAAGGCTGTCCCCAAAATGACCTATACTGTGTTGGGCGGGACATAGAACCCTACTCACTCACTCACTCCTCAGGCATTAATTGACATTTTTCTCGTGTTTTAATGATTTTTCGTGGTAAGGCTGAGTTTCGGCTGTGTTCATGTATAGTGAATAACCTGAAATAATCAGCCTAATTATTTTTTTGCAACAGTGGATTACTGAGATGAATTACATGCACTAGGGTGCTCTGGATGAGGTGCTACGGATGACAGGACCATAGCAAGTTTGACAGTGTGGTCATGTGATATAGCGATATGATGAAAAATGATGATTATCTTTGAACCAAAATGCAGATTGATTTAAGCATCTTAGCCATCGCAGTTCTGCCTCTGTCTGTCTATCCGACTGTTCGTCCTTCACACAGGTGGATCAGTCAAAAACAACACAAGCTAGGATCACCAAATTTTCATCTTCGGCTACCTGGAAGACTCTAGTTTCAGAATCTGTAAAGCTTTTCCATAAATTCTACAGGGGTCCCATTGAGCAAGAGCGCTAAATGAGAGGGGGTATGGAAAATTTGCTGTTTGTAGCCAGTATGTCACCGTATCTCAGGAATGGTGTGAGATAGGGCCTAGGTTACTATTGATCACCAACATGATGTCTTACACTGGCTTTTGATCGGCAGTGACAGTATTGACCTTGGATGACCTTGAATGCCAAAATACTAGTAGGGGTTTTATGCATTTTGTGGTGATCTTTCGCTGCAGCACATTCAACACACTTTTCAGGAGTGAATTGTGCAGAAATCACTAGAGGACAACTTGCATATGAAATTTTCAACATTAAACATAGTTTTCATTAGTTTACATTTCAGCTCTTTGCATTCAAGGAATCTTCCATATGGGGGCGTCAAGCTTAGTTACCCTTCATTAGTTGGCCCAAATCATTACAATATTATTCACAGTCGTCACAGTGTAAAAAGTACTGAAGTTTGATCTTCAAACAACTCATAATCAGAGACATGTGGTTAAAACACCATGCCATCAGAGGCTGTAGCTTTTCTCACAAGTGCTCTTATTAGGCCTATTTGTGGATATTGCAATTGTTTTTGATTGAAATCAAAAGAAAGGAGAAATTTTTATATTGGGCACTTAAAATCTTACGAATAGCTACTAGCAGTTTTGCGGTCATAGCAAAGAGAAAATATATACACGTAATTAACCCTTTTTGCTACGGAGCTCTATGTGCATCATAATGTAATAATAGGTCTGCATGATGAGATTATCTCGTCGTCTGCAGTGAAGGGGTTAAATATATTGAACAAGAAAGCTGTTGTATTTATCTCAGTATATTCTGTTTTTGGCTTTCGTTCAAGAAATTTAAAATGCGTTTGTAAAAGTTATAAATCGCACATTTTTATAGATTGTGGTGTAGATAGTGGTAATTTAGAAACGACAATGATACATGTATACCTATTTTGATCATCACAAACCAAAATTGTTAGTCATTTATTTTGTCTTATGCGTTGTAGGATTTTGAGGGGCAGAAGCGGGCAGAGAAAACATTTCAAGTTATAATTGTTCTCTTTGGTGTAAGTATTTTTAAACTGAGCTACTGGTAGTCAATTTTACTACACTGCTACAGTTAACCAGTATACATGTATGTCCACAAGATTGTATAAAAACTGTCAAATATTGTGTATACTGATCAGATCCGGCAGTTTCATAATGATGCTGTTTTTCCACATTCTGAAGAAATAAAGAATTTTTTTATTGAATCTGCTCAGTCTTATTAATGTGCTAAACATCATATGCTCGTATGCTTGTAACGTGTTATTCACTTAGAGTGAGACTGCCGGTGGTCATTCATTTGCTGTTGTATGAGCAATAGAAATGGCATGAGAAGTTTTGCTGTTGGAAATTTATGTCTGTCTTACCAGGATAAACTTAGTCTAATACCCATAATAATGAAGTTAGACTTCTAGAGACTTTGCACGTGTTCTAGTGAACACATCTTTCTTGACCTTTTGCCATTTAAAAGATAACAGTGAAAAACTGGTAGAATTCTAGATGCAGTGCAATGTCAAGCTGGTTTGTTTGTTTCAGACTGTTGGATTTGTCTGGGGTTACATATGTCAGCAGTTTTCTCAGACAATTCTTGTTCTCTTGGCTGGATTTGTTCTTGCATGTCTAGTTTGTATATTTCTTGTTGTCGTTCTCATTATTTGTTCACAGAATGAATGTTTTCTTGCTTTCAGTTGTTTGACACTGTTGATTTGGCCTCGGGGTCACTGTGCCTACTGAACCTTGGCTTGGCGATGGCATCGATATGCGCACAGGACAGGGTAGCATGGCAGCAACTCGTGACAATGGCAACATCTATGACAAGCTCATGAAAAAAAGAAGAAGGAAGGCATCATGCTTGTGTTAGAAATTCAGCCCCATTGGTCTTGAAGCAATTTTTGTTTAATAAACATAGTATGGAAGGAAAAGTAACTACCTTGTTTTGCCATAGATTGTCTAGCATGGTTACAGCATACCTGGCCACTGGCTGTCAGTTGGGTTCTGCCAGTTTGAGGCAATGTATTGTCAGGCAACTTAGAATGTAATTGTTTTGTGACTGCGAGTCCAAAACTGTGAAATGATCTCCTAACTCATCCAAGGCAGGTTGGTGTTGTAGTAATGTAATATTAATAACAATTAGATTTGCATAGTATTATGTCATAAGTTTAGAGGCACTATTGACTTTGAACAGTTTAAGCAGATGCTAAAAATATTAGGTTGGTTATTGAGATTGCGCCATGATGTGTACAGTATTAGATCATGCCTTAAATCAATAGCTTACTTATATCAAACGTGGCCGTGTTTATGCATGTGGTATTTATCATTGTTGTTGTTGGTGCAGATGACGTTGCCTCCATGGCCGATGTATCGACGCAGCCCGTTACGCTGGCAGCCAGCACGGAACTACGACGACGCCAACGATGACTCTGCCTCAGTACGACAGAGCTCGCCAGCCGCCGGTGGTAAAGGGAGAAAGAAGAAATAGAATGTGTCTTTCCTGCTGAACAGATGACAGCGTCTTTGCATGTATAATTTCATGTATATCTCTCGTCCGGTATTAGGTTGTACGTAGTCATTGTGTGACATTGTTCATTGTTGCGTTGTGCTGAATTGGTTTTGCCGTTACGTTAGTCAGATGTTGCCTGAAGATGGCATTGCCATTGCATTTTAACTTTGGCACTTTTTTGTACCATAACTATGACAATTTCAGTTAATCTCAGTTGCAGATATTTCAGGTGAACAGGCCCATCTTCAGGGGGTTGCACCTTGGCACTGTGCCAAGGGTGCTGTGCCCCAAAGAAGCCCCGTGCCATGGTGGTGGTCGCCATAACGAACGATATATCGATTGATCAGTCTAATCAAATTTCATTGCCTTAGGGATGAATTATATAGTCACAACTTGAACTCAGTTAAAAAATCTGGAAAATTATTTAAGGGAGGAAGGGTCCAATTTTTTTCGCTTGCTCCATTCACGAAATTGTAAGCCTAAAAACACACAAGATACAGCATAAAGACCTGCATACTTTTGGTAATTGGAATAGGCATGCTAAGATGTGACTTATTAAGTTACGTCAGTTTTTGCAGGACAACATGCGCAGTACAGGCTATCTGTGATAAAAATGCAAGCAAATTTTCGGCTTCCACTGAACATCCAAAAACGAAAAGTGTTTCAGCTTCAGGGAGAGGGGCTTTGCCCCTGACCTCCCGACTAGGGGCTCTTCTCCTGAACCACGCTATGTCTTTTTGATGCACACAACTGAACAAGGTCGACATTTGACCCACACAAAAAATATTGCCCTCTGCACCCCAGCCTTTGCGCCCACGTTGTCCCAACTTCAGATTCTTAGCGCCACCTGTGGGCCTATCCTACAGTTTGTTGTATAGAGTGGTCACAGGTCGCCATGCGATATTAGGGGTCCCGCAGGTAAGTTAGTGCCAAGGGCCCTGCGCTGGCAAAAGACGGTCCTGCAGGTGAGTAGCGTACATGTAGGTTTATGGCTCTTGCAGACTGGGCTGCCACGAACTTGCCATGTCATTTGATATGCTGAAGTTTGTTTCTTAGCTGCTTTTCTCTATGTAACCAATAGCAAATTTTTTTGTTTAAAATTTTCACTGTGTTTAAATTTGCAGTCATGTATTTCGTGATTGGCATGCAGCCAGTGCTGATGTGGCCACTGATTAGTGCACTGTCAAGAGACCATGTTGGTATAGACAGTTGTGAGTACATTTTGTGCATACGAGGAGTCATCCAAAGAGTTTCAGGCCTCAACATGCTAGACAGTAATATTTTCCACAATTCTGCATCAGTGAAACGTACATCCTTTACAAACTCTAATGAGTCTGTTGCAGATATGACGTCGTTGTAATTTATGACATTGCAGAGCATTAATTATAAGCGATTCACAGTGTCAGTGCAAACAGTCTCTGGTTGATAGCGGATAGAGGACACTGCCATAATGAAATTTTAGATTTCAAAACAGATAATAGTCACTGGGGCTCAGGTCATTACTGCATGCAAGGTGGTCTTGGTGTACGAAGTCATAGTCACGAACAGCCGGCTGGGTAATTGAAGACTTTTGGGCTGGACTGCAATATGGAGTGGGATTTAGCGGAAGGCACGGGGGGCTTACCTGACTCCTGGGCCCCCTCGCACACCAGGGCCCTTCATGTAACAAGTTAGATTTTGGTTAGTGTTTCTTCAACACAACCGAAATCATTATTGTCAAATTATTAATAAGGCTCGACTGATACCGTCAAATATTGACGTGGCATTGTAACTGACTGAAATGCTCTTATTTGCGATTAGCGCAGATTTAGGCTATCCTTTATTCACCAATTCAAATGAGAAATTCATAAGCAAATTTGTCAGGGTTTTAACAAAATCAGATGCCATCAGGCCCCGCTTTTAGAAATCTAGCTACAGACTGAAAAATTGTCATGCAACAGTGAGTCTGATTCTGTGCTGTTTGCATTAGCATTATCATTTCGGTTTAGAGCTTTATGATGTCATAAATTACAATAACATTATATCCACAACAGACTCATTAAAGTTCGTAAAGGATGTACGTTTCACTGATACATAGATTGTGGAAAATGTTGTTGTCTAACATGTCGAGGTTTGAAACTTTTGGGATGACCCTCATATTTTGTGATGCATGATTTGTTTAATTCTTTGTTTTTATAGTTAAAATGGGACCATAATGTTAGTATTTCATTTATTATATTTTATTTCTGCAGTGTTTGGCGACATCTTGAATGAAATATATAGCTATGGATAAGAGGAAGAATATCTGATTTAACAAGCAAAATTGTTGAAACTATTCCGAAGCTGCCAGGTAAACAAGAAAGCCAGTTTTGCATGTCTTAGTTATTGTACCTTTGCACCCCACCACATTTGCTCAAATACCATTGTGTGTGAAATTTGACATGGCGATTTATACTGCCGTTTTGGTTTGCATTTTATTTCAGTGTATATTTGTGCAAAATGTTGTCGAACTGGCTACTTGCAACTTTTTGAGAAAATATAAGTATGCTGTTTGGTGACGAATGTTTAAATCTGTTCAGTGTAATTTTATGTGTGTCATGGAAAGTAGCGTTGATACATGTCGACTGGTATTTTACTTTATCTGTAAGGTGCTGTATCTTTTCCCTGACCTGTGGTTTATGCAATGGGTGTTTGGGGGTTCACGCTCGCCCTGAACATACGAAAAACGTTTTAATACATGAACTTTAGTCCACTGGCATGAAAAGTAGTTAATCTTTTGACTGCTGCGCTTAATAAATTTCTGTACGTACGTTTTATATACTTTGAAATGTGTATTTTGTTACCTCAGAATGTATCGAGACCAGGTTGTAGGGCTTACAACGCTCTCCTGTACGTCCTAACTGGATTAGGGTGAAAAAAAGATGTATGGATGTAGGGAAAGAATGTAGGGAAGGCATGGGGAAGAATGGCATGTAGGGGGAGAGGAAATGAGAGGCTGGAGGGTAAGGAGACGGAAGGATGAACCCCAGTTGTGACATGTCTGCACTGCAGCTTTTGACATTACAGTCCATAGTTGGCTTTCCGAGCTAATATTTCTGACGTGATGTATAACCTTATGTTTAGCATGTTCTGTGAGTCCAGTGGTTTGCACTAGGGTTACCGAACAAAATCGCAATTTATTTTAAAACACTAGTTTTAACTGTAATAGTGGTTATTGAATAAGTGATTGGTGAACATTGTTACTCAGTCTAAATCTCTTTAGAGAATTATATGAACTTGGTTGCATTAGAATAAGCTGTATGTGTAACAGTAAGTTATATAGGCCCCTATTACTACTGGTAAGTTTGTGCAAGTCTAGTTAAGTCCTTGCATGCCACAGTATAATGTTTGCTGACGGACGCCAGTGGCGTAAGCGGAGAGCGGTTTCGGCGGGTGGTTCAAAACACCCGTTGAACCATAGTAATTTTTTCACTACAAAGTTGTAGCCCCGTTGGCCACAAAAAGTGAGGAAACGTAAGTTAAGCCTAATTTCAGTGGACTTGAAGAGTGACAATACAATACAATGGAGAATTTGCACTCAAAAACTGACAAACTGTCAGTTTAATCTAACACATAAACTAAAAAGAACTGAAATGTTTAAAAGAAAAATGAAATGAGAGATACTGAGAATAGAAATACTGTTAAATGTAAAACTGACAAAATTCAAATTTATGGTGAGTCAGGAAGAAGTAGATCAAGACGTGGCTGACGAAGTGAATGAGGGAGTTGAGTGAGTGTGTCGCCCTGGTAACAAGCTAAGCCCAGCGCATTTGCTCGAATGATAGAAGCCTGCAGGACTTAGTCAGTACTCAATATAGTCAGCGACGATTTAATCACGATAAAAGCAACTAACTGCGCGAGGTAATCGGCAACGTGCGGTGGCTGTGGCAGATATTTAGAAGCACGACTTGGAAGGAGCACACTGGCATTGTCTGTCGGTATATCCGGATTAGTGAATCAATTTCGATTCGTGCGCTAGTTTCACGGGTGAACGGGATTTACAGATCTTTCCAGTTCCACTTTCCTACAGGCAATGAAACGGCCATTTCCCACGGAAAACGAGAATATTGCGTAGTATACACCGTGTCTCAAAAAACAGTCAAAATTGTTTTTGGCATAACTTTGTCAAATTTCTACCAACTTTGATAATTTAGGGCACAAAGATGGCCAAGACGATACTATTATGTACGGTGCACTCATTTACCACCTCACCTAATTTATGTCAACGCACTACCTGTGAAACACAGATGTTCCCAATTGTTACATTACACGGCGACTATTTGTATCAGATAGCTCATCTTTGCATTATCAGAGGGTGCGAAGTGGTTTAATAATTGTGAGGTATTAAATATTTTGTGCTGAAAGCAGCAGACAACAAAATAGCTAGCTGATGAGCTTCAACACGTCTAATCGATGAGTGAATGCATTTGATCAGTTGATCGTTGATTCTGCTATCAGCCATTGGCGTTGCATCTAACTCCGTCTTTGTATGCAGAGCACACTTTGGCATAAATTCTAATTTGCAAGCGAGTTGTTATACGAACTTATAATTCTGTTAAATAATTTACGTTCTAGTGCATTTTATGCCTATAATTAACTCGTTATAGAGTTAACTTGAGACAAAAACTCAGCATTATGCAACAATTTGGAGCATCTAGGCCTATGTTTCACACTGTAGTGTATTGATATAAATTAGGTGAAGTGGAAAATGAGTGCACCTTACATAATTTCGTCGTCTTAGCCATCAACTTGCCTAAAATTAATAAAGTTAGTACAAATTCGACTAGTTATGACAAAAACAATTTTGACTGCTTTTTTTCTGAGATACGGTGTGTACATTGGCTACGTTGGTCGGTGTCGGACGTCGGATCATTGGCGTAACGGATCGCGTGACCCCGAGACGAGATCGTAAAAATCAGGGCCGTAAACGTCCGTCCGACATTAATACAAAACAGACATTTCGCGGCCTAGTTTACCTCATTTACGTCGTTTTATACCAAAGCTGGCAAGCAGTCAAAACAAAACAAAAAATTAGACCCTACGCATAAATTATGACAATATACAAATAGTGGCGTGCGTCGTGGTCATTATTAAATATTTTATCCCTAAGTTTGTAAAACCACACAGTTTTACAAGTCAACAAGTAAACAATTGCAAACAGCTATGACGAGTTTAATGTTGCCCGGTCGACAGCGCGCGGGCAACAGTGTGTCTTTGTTAACGTCACTTGACGCGATTTGGACCAAACGCGTGCGGGTATTTAGCGTTTAGCAATAGTTCGTGGCATATTTATACATAGGCTACATATGATGCAGTTGTAACAATCACAGAATTGTGTTTGCGTTGCCTTTTGTAATTAGTTTACAGTTTTGACTTCGCGGGGGTGTCTTATGCAGGAACGGGGAAGTGACCTGCGGCAGGTAAGCATCGTACATTCTTGCTCGTGGCGGGGATAAAAATGTTCGTTGCCGGCGCAGTTGTGTGCATCAATAGATGGCTAAGCGTCAGTGCCTATATCGAACGACTGATGCTGCATCCGGTAGCGCTTAAAGTCAGTAGGCCTATCTGAAGCGTTCAGCTGCGCAGCGTTAAGCGGCTTGCGATGGCAGTTATTGGTAGGTTTACTGGATCATACAGACCGGCTGACCTGTAGACTGCATACTGTGTCCAGAGAAACATTAGCCTTTTAACAATCTTGAAATAAGAACCACGGAACTGGTGAGAATCAAATGAAATTTTGCACACATGCACAATGTGACGTCTCTCTGGATGGACCGAAAACCATTCACAGGAGTCATTCATTCGTTCTGTTTAAACGAGATTTTCATTTTTAACCGACCATAAGCAATACCAACGTTCGCGCTTATGGTATAACCTCTTTTCTGTCTGTCTGTAACGTTACGTACTGTGGCTAAACGGTACGTGTTAAGGGGTAGGCGATAGTAGAGTTCAGCCATCTATACTCGTATATATCTGCTGCCAGACAGTACGGTCGGCTACCATAGCAACCGCCCGGCACTTGTTCTCCATTACAGCGACACAAACGGGTTTGTTGCGCACGTGTCACGGAATCTGTAGCAAACATCTCGACATGTCAAGGTGGTTCGTATCCGCGACTTTCCCCTCGGGGAAGTTTCGGTGAAAGTCGGCGAAACGGAATTTGGGCTTAATCGAGTCGAAGATCATCTGAAAGAACGAGTGATTGAAGACTGGTGTCGCTTTGATCAGAACGTTATCGACAGAGCACTGCATGAATCGACGGTGTGATCGACTGCGCAAATGTAGGCCTATCCGCGCGATATATAGCGACACTAAAATCTGATCATGTGAACAGTTGGATTGTTTCGACTGACGTTAACTGCGTTTGAAAACTTTTTGATTTCGGTAGTGTTGTTCAAAATTTGACATGCCTGCAAATTCAATACAGATTTCAGCGAAACTGCACTGTTTACAATGTATGGCATTTTGTGTTAAAATTGTCTTTAACTTGGTGCAGGTTTGCACTTGTTATTGCGAAATGTTTAGGACTATTGCCACCGTAAGTTGTCCATCCGTCCGTCCGTCTGCAACGCTGGTGTATTGTAACCGAAAGAATCGGGTTACTTGAAGAATAATTGCATTAAAAATTAGCTCAGAAGCTTCGCTTCTCGCAGCTGCAATGTCGGCGATCTAGTCCGCAAAAACACCTCCAAATTTTGACTGGAAAGTCACGCATAGCGTAAATTATCTCCAGTGTACACAACGCGTCGCGGAACTCGGAGTCGGGGTCGTCATGTGTAACAGCGGGTCACTATACTGTTGACCACATTCAAACCAATCGCTGGACCACCATTGGCAGTTGTAGCAAAAGATGACTGAACGGTCCCGTGTGGTTGGAACAACCCTATAGGCCCTGTACTACGGTTGTCTTCCAGTCATGCCCAGCGCAGATCGCTAATGAACTCTAATCCACCCAACACGGCTTGATTTGAACGCGAATAACAACTAGAGTAGAAGCTGCATATAGAGAAAATTTGTTTTGATCGATGTGTTCCCAACTCTACTCACAGAACACTGAGTATAGACTAAACCACCTATGGCCTTGGCCTTGGCCCCAGACTTTTTTCCGTCTGACTTTATTATTATCACGCGACAAGCCACGATCGCTGATACAGTAGGGTAAGACGCAACTGAACTGAACTGAACTGACACGGTTTAGTTTTTGACGAACTGACCAATAAGCGAGCAGGACGAGGCGATTCAAATGGTCATTAAATGGTTGACGCAAAGGCCTACACGTGCATCCAGTCATGTAACTTAGTCATCGACGCCGGTGAGACGGCGCCTACTGTAATGCATTACTGCTTGTCCATTGGTCAGTTTGTTAACAACTAAACCATGTCAGTTCAGTTCAGTTCAGTTCAGTTACGTCGCTCTGTACGCGCCTTTAGTTGCAATCTATATACCGCGGTGTCACCTGTGCTGTACGTAATGTTCGTAATTATTCGGCTGGCATGGACCGTGCTGTCTGGCTGGCGGATGTTACAGCAGAGACAAGCGGCGGATATAGTCAGAACGTGACAACGTGCGCCACGTTGCGCTGACGGCGACGTCACGACTCGCAAGCTCTCTCCGTAAAGTAGGCCCACCCACCCAAGGACCTGTGGCGCGGTCCATGATTTAGCGGCATACAAAGTGGTCGCGGTCCAACATATCGCCCGCCCGCCCACTCTGGGCGTAGTTTATCACTAGCGTGACGGCACGTAACGTGTCGCGTGACCCGGAGCCAAGGTCGTAAACGTAAAGAACATCGCACGCACTGCGCTCGACGCTGCGACAGCAGGACGTTCGCTCGCTCTTAGCCTCTTGATAACCGCACCGAAAAAAGTCGCTGAAACTGTTAGTGAAACGACACCGGAGATTTTTCTCTACTACGATGTGTTTGATAGAAAAGTCACCCTTTTATTTCGTGATAGGCTTATCTTTGTTTTATGTCGCCCGATCTTGTTACGATAGATTTTGACAGAAAATTTGACAACGTTTGAAATTTGAAGACATTCGAAGCACGCATGCATGCACAGCCTCAGACAACAGATGTCATGTTATTAGCTTAGGCCTAATATTTTGCCTTTCGGAAGGGCGATACCATGTCGGTGAGAAAATTTTCAGCAACGTAACTCAAAAAGTCACAGTTCAGTTTGTTTGGCTTCCGTCCTCCAAATCTCTCTACCTTTACTTCTCCCACTTTCCACTCCCCGCTGAGGCCAATGTCCGAATTGATCGGTTGGTTGCGTTGCTACGTAATACAGAATGTTCGTCGTACGCGTACAAACTACAGAGATACGGTCACCAGGCATTCAGCCGGTAGATTTTTTTTATCGGATACGGCAACTGAAACGTCTCGCGTAAACAGCAGCAGCAGCGGGAGACAGCAGACTTCAATTACTTCCTGTCAAGCCGTTCTATACGACTACGTGCCACATTATATGCCGCGAAATCGCCTGCATCAACACCGATATTGCGACAAGAAAGCTGTTACGTCGACGTCGAATAATGACGCAGCTGGGAGACGTTCGTCCGTCCGTTGCCGTATCTTCTCGGAAACTGAATCGATTCGGAAACAAAACACCGCTGCAATTTAATGTCCGCCCGTCGTAATCGCTTTGGTGCACGGCTGCGACATCGCAGAAGGTGCGAATTTCGCCCCGTTTTGTTCGTTATACGACGCATCGTTTCGGCCACATTTTCACTGAGATTTGCCACGAATAGAACACAGATGTTTTTTTTTCTAAATACTATTTGTGTTTAGCTTTTTGTCCAATAAAAACAGCAAAAAACATAGGTATTTGTATTGTTTTTAAACGGACGATACAGCACCGGTGGCATATTATGGAAAAAATTGAATTATTTTGTCCGATGGAGAAGATGATTTATTATTCACAGAAGGTGATTTTTATTGGGTTTATTCGAAATTGTATCCATGGGTTTCTGAGTTATGCTGGAGTTGATCGTCGGTCATTTTTCTATGTCCCACAGCACAAAGCGTATTTTTTTAATTTTTAAAATAAATTTGTCGTTAAAAGATCAAAAGGTCAGATTACTGTCGCTCAAGCATCTTATCACCATAACATTCGTTACATATTAGAGAAAATGTTAAACGCAAAAAACATACTTCACTTCTTGCCTATTCCAGTCACTGCAGCTTCAAGATATTTCCAAGATGTTACTAGCATGTACCATAATCACCCAGTAATATATTCCAGTCCACTTGGTCCGTGTCCGAGTCCGGTGAATTCGGCTAGACAGAATGTTTGTAAAATTTCGCACTCACAATCTGAGCATGCGGCGAGAGGCGTCAACACAAATGGAACGTTAGAAATTAGCCAGCATTTTTCTGTTGACCCACGTTAACTAAATATGTTCATTTACAATGCTCTAGGTGGTGGTTATGACTCAGTCAACTATTATGCCTCCGCCAACACGTGACAACTAACACTCGAAATATCGTGCTAACAATACCAAAAAGTGCATTTTGAAGCATATTTGACCCCATCGTGACCTTGACCCTTGACTTTTTGACCCCAAAATTAGACGCGTTCATCCCTACATGGAAATCCGTTAGTGGTGAAAGTGTGGTCAAATTCCGTCAACAAATACCCAAGATATCTTGCTAACAATATTTGTTCGGGACTCACGCGCGGACGCACGAACACTCCGGAAACGTAGTGCCTCCGGCCACTACGTTGGCGGAGGCATAAAAATCAGTATGGAGCAGTTACTTCAAAGTCCTACAGCACCGAGTCCAGTAAATTCTAGTTCTATAACTAATAGACACTGGTCCAATTCGAGATCGTTGAGCACTATGTAACATAGTCATCGTCATCACTGTCGTTCTTATTGTGTTCGCAAACATAGTGTGATCGATGGGCTAACTATAAATACGATGTATCATAAATCAGTTATGTTACTAGTGTAATTTAATTGTCATAAATTAATATCCAGTGCATGCATGCATACATGCATCTATTAAGCCTACAGTGTCATAACGGAATTAGGCCTAACTGTAGTTTATGACTATCCACAAGCACCTATGGCATTTGTGATGAGTGACTGGGCGACGATTATACATCATTTAGTGAATTCGATCACGCCTATTAAAGTCAATGTCAGTGACGCGTGCTAGGGAGAGGAAGACGGACATTTTATGCTCAAGCAAACCACAGTTTTAACTCACTCTGGCACAAAAGCAATAAAAAGACAAATCTAATTAAATGTGTGTAATGCACTTAAACACTCGGTAGAAAATGCATGCAGCTGGTGTTATCTGTTGTCCTGAAGTTTCTGCAATGGAGCGGTTGTTCTAGGTAGGCTATTCGAGCTATGGTAAACTTTAATTC
>Ga0209671_1000825_pt1 | contig 23108 bp, 11 predicted proteins | sample WorMetHERISLAND2_2_FD_187401 | JGI IMG/M metagenome (GOLD analysis project Ga0209671, IMG submission 187401) | Marine gutless worms symbiont microbial communities from Max Planck institute for Marine Microbiology, Germany - Olavius geniculatus... | ecosystem: Host-associated > Annelida >... | reverse complement strand
ACCATGAACATATATTCGTTCAACCACAACGGTTGAAGAAAGTTGTTGTTGTTAATCTGCTGATCTAAATTTGGATCACGTGACCGTCATCGACCAATCAGAGGTTGAGAAAATAGATCAGCGGATCAGCTCAGCTCAGTAGATTAAACCGACCTGGTTATAAGCTGCATTCATGTCTGAAATCTAAGCCGTGTATAACAAGGCTACACCTAACCCTAACTCTATTGGTAGTTATACGGTATATATGTGAAATAATAGGCGCAATGTGTTCTTATGGCGCCCAGTAAACTACACACTACCCATTCTATTTAGCGCATTAACAATATTCGTTTAGTCTTATAGTCCTATGGTTGTTGTTTTGTTTGTTTTATTCTGAATGACTGGGCATTGCCCCAGACATCGGTAAAGCCCAAATTCCATTACGCCGACTTTCACCAAAACTTACCCGTGGGGAAAGTCGTGGACACGTACCATCTCAACATGTCGAGATGTTTGCGACAAAGTCCGTGACAAGTCCGCGACAAACCCGTTTGTGTCGCTCTAATGGAATTTAGCCCATTACACTGCACGGGGAAAGTTGGCGACAAAGTCCGTGGACTTTGTCACGGACACAAATCATGAAAGTCGGCGACGCGATTTGTGTCGCGGACTTTTATGACTTGTGTCTGTGACTTTGTCACGAACTTGTCCCGGACTTTGTCGCAAAATCGGTGTAATGGAATTTGGGCTTATCTCTTCTGCACGATGCTACAATGGCGGAAATTCCGCCGCGCTAAGTGCCGTCCGTTTGCTGGAGCGGCGGAATGGTACTTGTCCAATGTCCATTAATTCACCAGCATGCAAATTATTATTGTGAACGCTAACACTAACCCTTAACCCTGACCTTAACCCTAACCCTAAACCTAATCCTAACCCTGATCCTAACCTTAACTTAAACTTATCCCTATCCCTAACCTTAGCCCTAATTTTCGCCGCTCCAGCAAATGGATGGCACATAGCGCGGCGGAATTTCTGCCGTTTGAGATTTCTTCATTTCTTCCATCTTACCAGGCACTTAACCAGCAAGAAAGCTGTTATCAGTCTACCCTGGACTGATACAAATTCTAATATCCGTCCGGCACCGATTCAAATATTGTGCTCTAAAATTTACCCAGTCTTAGTTTAAATACAACAAAGTTCCCTACTCCATTCGAAGGCTGTAATTTTGCCCTTTTCAACAGCAAAAACCATGTTAAAATCCATACAGTAACAGTGAAGATATTACGACTTCAAAGCTTGCATGCACGTTAACATGTGGCGCCACGATGCGAGTGGTTATGACTAGAACATTGGTTATGGTGGTAGAGAGAGCAGGCAAAGAGTACAATGTGTGTCTGTATAGGGAAGGTGTACTTTGCTGAATGTGGAATGCAGAAATTTGAAAAGGTATATTTTGCAGAATTTCACCTGTGGAACATTCCGCAAGTTACACCTTAGAGTTTTTTCTGCATTCCGCAAATAATCAACCACATGTAGGCTTAGGCTTACATTTGAGTCTCGAATCAACATTGGCACATCACAAATGGCGCGGTCACGCAGTCGGCAAAGTAATCACATATTGACGACTTTTGACGTTTTCAACTCAACTCTTAAAATGCCTTGAAGTTTTTTAACTCATGAGCATAAGCCGGCAGACCACACACGAATGCAAGGTCAACTCAGGTAGCCTAGGCCCAATCTACAAACGATTTCTGACGCTGCCTGGCCAAACTAGATACGGCTGTCATTATCCACTGGATGGCATCAATTCTAGGCTAGATGCGGCCTATCTCCATCCATTTCATCGCAGTTCACTCGCAAGACACAACGAGCAGTGGACACCATATATTACTGTACAGTATGGGTGAGATATTGAGGTTGCTGTAGTGAGTTGAAAAAAACTTGCCAAGCTGCTATCCAATGATAGTTGCTAGCATGAGGAGCTGCTTGGCCGGACTGCTGATCCGTGCGTGATGCTATGGTTAAGGTCAGGCAGTTGCTCCGGTGCCACAAGTGAAATTTACATGAGCAATTATTTAGTATCACTAAAATAGTCATAAAAAGTAAAAGTTCTTTCCAAGCCATAAGGTGGCACTGATCAATCTTTCACCGTCAGCCAGTAACCAGTTTACACTGCAACAGCGCAGATATGGGACTAGGACTAGTGCCTGCTTACATTCCATTTTTCGCTGGTACTCATTATTCATACCCACAACTGCAAGCCTCGAGATGAAGACCAAGGTTGGTCACCAAGATAAGTTTCGAATCAGATGCTCGTGACATATGGATGTACACAATGTTGTTTGATGCCGGTGATGTACTGCAACTCCTGCCATGCTCCATGCTCAGCTGTCATGCTGGCAGCTGCCAACATGGGGTTACAGTAAAGGCACCTGGGTAGATGAGTCGTCACATTCGTCACATCTGTAGTGACCTGATTCTTCCGTTGTTTTTTTGGTGCATTGGGTGGACAACATCAACTGTCCGCACATTCTGCCCTATGCCCGTAGGAGCTGCTTTGGGAAACCGGAGTTGTCCATTCGGCAAACATGTCTGAACCATCAAAGATGGTTCCACTGTATCCATTTCCCAACGGTGTGCTGTTCCATGCATCACTGGTGTATCATATCATTTCGTAGCTGGTTACGTTGGGTTACCCCTAGGATTTGGCTCATCTAGAAAACCTCTATACTGGCAGACTTTCATTTGAAACTAACAAAAGACAAAGACTTAGACTGTTGTGCACTGCACATTGTGCTGGTGCTTTACTGATGGTGTTTGTGTTGTGTGTAGGATGGCTGAGGCTCACAGTGCTGTGGCTTTCTCGTTCAATGTTACAACTGAGGGTGTAAATGTCCAGTTTAACCACGAGGCTTTGTGGGCTGTTTGGCGCAGTGGTGTCAGGTCATATAAGAAGAGAGTTGGACGCATTAAGGTGTAATGTTTATTTGTTCACATGGAATATATCATATTTTTTGTAGAGCTGTCGAAGTGTTAATTTTTTTAATCATTAATGCAGTGCATTGATTTTTCTAATGCCTCAATTAACGCGTTATTAATGCACCCAGGCTCATTGAGAGGGAGAGTAGTGGAGTAAGTTACCTCGGGATCCGCGACGTCTGGGAGGCCCCGTCTGTAGAATATAGAAAGTTTAAAACACATTTTAAATGTATAATCAACAATAAATACCATCACGGCTAGCATAGAAATCTATTAGCTTGTCGTCAAAGTAATTATTTATTTACAGTAGTGATAGAATGGCAACTAAACTTTAGTTACTTGAATTCATTCGAGTGTCAAATAACCGCAGTTTAACCGAATATTGGAACTTTTGCTTTACAGAATTTAGTAAATTAACACAAATTTATGCATGTGCATTATTTTAATGCGCATTAATTTTTTTAACATGCGTTAATTCATTAATGCGTTAATTAGTGCATTAATTTGACAGCTCTAATTTTTTTGTGATTATAGCATAATACAAAATTATCACTGTTGGCATTGATGCTGTTAATTAATCTTGGTAGTAAATGGCATCCGACATGTAAAATTTTGCAGTAATGAGATATATAGACCAGTTGCAATCAAATGTGCATAGTTAGTGGTCGTTACTGGTTCAATGATTATAATTTACCGTGCGCACACACGGTCCATATGCGGTCACAAAATGTTATTTTTGATGAACAGATCACACACACTTACCGACAGCGTATAAATGAAGAGCTGTATGGCCACTTTTTTGTTAATGTTGCTGCTATTATATAGTTATGAGCAGAAAACTAACTTTAGAAATATTTCAGGCTGTTTTGGCTACAGCAGTGTCGACAACTAAAAATTCTGCTCAGCTGATATTTAGTTTTGAATCATATCAGCCTTTAGGCCTTTACTACGAAAAAACCTGCCGCCCAAGGAACCATCCAGGGTGTACTTGTCTTTGATGTAGTACCACCCAAGATGTCATACAGTCCACTTCAGTAGTTCAGATCATGCACAGGCATGGAAATTAGACCTAACCACGGCTTCAGTGGATAGGCCGTGCTTGCGCGCACGGTCAATAACACCATGCTTACTGGTTTGCCTCTGGATAAATACCCTGGTAGGCTGCATAAATGAAAATTGAATATATCTGGTATTAGTATAGTAACAGCATTACTGCAACAGCAAATTTCATGACATCTACTCTTTCTTATATGGTCAGTTATCACAAATTACTTAATGATCTGTGTATAATGAGTGAGCATATTCTTGCCGCACTGAACTGGTCTATTGAATCTACCAGGGTTGGAATGCTTAGCCAACAGAATGCAGGTTTTGGCTTAATTTTGCTGAGCTGTAAAGGCATACTTCAGAGATTATCATCAAATTATGAGAGGAATAAAACCATTATTATTGTAATAATATGTATGCCTTGCAGTGGCTGTGAAGGTATAAATATAGCTTGCTGAAAGTCTTCAGCAGCATCAGCTGAGAATTTAACTTGTTGCTGAATTTGTTTCAGAATCGTGTGATTAACGGTGTCTATCCTGTATCTCCAGCGAGTTGGTTTGTCACGGCAGCCATTGTTATCGGACTTTATCTTGTTGACATTGACGTGTCATATGGTTGTTGGAGATACCTTGCTGTTTTGCCACGGTAATAACTGTTTTCTATTTATACTTGCAAATGTTTTTGCATATTTATGCTCTTTTACTCTGAGTCTGGTATTCAGCTAGCTGTTGTTAACAACCATTCCAAAAAGTTTAGCTTTATCATACTGGAGTTAATTCAGAAAAACTTTGCTTGTTAAGCATAAGTTGATAGAATTGATTGTGATAGAACTGTGTGCAGGTCTGATTATTGGCATGGCTCATTTTCCAGCTGAATTTCCCAGTTTGCCCCAGCCTGGTTTATGCACAAGTTCTATTTGGCTTCACCATTGGAGACTGGGGCTCCGGTCTAATAGGTGTCCTTGTCAAAAGACATCTAATTCCACGAAGTGACTTCAGCAATGCAGAAAAGTGTGAGAGGCATAGGCGTACAGGAGGCAGAAGGACAAACCACTTTAAGTCTACAGTAACATGTTGTAGCCGACATTATGGACGTTTTCAGTGACATCGGCTATTCGGCTTGTAACATTTGTTGAAGTGCAATGTCATACTGACTGCAGGTTATTCGTCTGTGCTGAGCCATGCAGTATCTTCATCAGTTGGCTTCTTGTCTCAACAGCAGTCTGGCTAGCTGGAATATTTGCCATTCGCTACGCACTGAAGCTCTTGCTGTCCTACCATGCCTGGATGTACGAATCTCGTGGTAACGTCTCACTGCTTACCAAGCTTTGGCTGGTAATCACACCGTACGTTGTTATTTTCGTTGTAGATGACAGTATCATATACGCTAGGTGATGCATAAACATTGGAACATACATGCTGTGTAAATTGAACAGTCAGACAGTGAAGGTGAATGTTAGTCATGTTGAGCGAACACTGTGTCACGTGTTTAATGTGACCACTATTCACTACAATGATCGAGGCCAGTTGTTTCCAAAACTGTTTTCTTGATCTATCACGTACAAAGTATGCAATGCTTGTTCATTTTTTTTGTGTGCCACTCTCTATACCTATATTGAAAGAAATTAACTGATTACGCCTGTAGTTTGAACAATTCGACAAAAAATGTGTAAGAGAGATTGTGCAGGTTTGATATGTTACTTGTTGGCAGCATTATTAGTTTGCATGCTGGAAAGGCTGTGGCATAAATTTGTCAGTGCATTTATCAAATCTGTGTATGTGGCCAAAGCTGCAGTAAGGAGCCTAGAGATGTAGGAACGTTGGTAGTGTCAAGTGATTGGCTGCTGTTGGGTTGTGCTTTGCTGCAGGCAGCGTTGAAGATCTTCATCGGTAGAAAGCCGCTGCTGTATAGCTATCAAAGCTCTCTGCCCTCACTGCCTGTGCCTGCTCTTAAAGACACCATGAAACGCGTATGTTTATTGCTTCAGTTATTTGCCGCTGTAACTACCTCTGTGAGGAGGTTTTCTTTGGGTTTGTTCGTTGGTATGCAAGATAACTGAAAACGTTGTGAATGGATTTTGATGATATTTTGCAATTGCTGAAGTCGGAGATTTTGATGGCGATCTGGATTTTTTGTGGAGTTTTGATTATTCGGGATTTTTTACCATTAGTCCATAAACTGACACTCCATTGTGTTCACCAGGTGGCAGCAGCATTCTCGGCAAAGGTTTGAGAGTTCTGTAGTTATATCTTGGTGTGAGTAATATCTGACAATATCGTAGTCGTGATTATTTGAAAATTACCATGGATTAATTTTTATAAAAATATTTAAGTGACGGGCAGATCAAGTACTGTTTCCACTGGAACCTTATGTGAGTAATTGATGATTAGGGCCCACAGTTTTTCGTGGGCTGCAGAATTTTGAGCTGAGCTGCAGAATTTGCACTTTTCCGTGGAATTTTGATATTTATGTGGAATTTCGTGGAATTTTACAAAAGTTGAGAAATAACTGACGATTAGTGTGATAGTTAGCTTGATAATGTAATTAAACAGATTTAATATATCATGGAAAAATCAAACTGAACTGTGGGCCGCACTATATAGCCATCGCAATACAACACAATCGTAAATAAACACAATGCGACTTGACAGACTGCATTTTCAAAATGAAAAAAATCTATTTTTTTTGATCTGCAGCCTAGCATAAATGAGCAGAACGCTGGCTGTCAATAACTAAAGTTTTTTAACAGGATAGAGCTTAGTTTACTCACAAATGTAAGGCCGCAGTAAGTTACGGAATTTGGACAATTTTGCCGCGGTGAGCTGCGGAATTTTGCGAACTTGCCCACGGAATTTGGCATAATTTTTTGCGGAAAAATGTGGGCTTTATTGATGATACTGTAAAGTGTATCTGGTAACAAGTGCTCCAGCATTTCTCCAGAGTCTTTGTTTATTGATCAGAATGTTTGAGCCATCAGATTGTGCATTGCACAGTGCTGAAAGTGACTTGTTTGACAGATGTGGCTGATTTGAAGCGGTGAACAAATACAGACTTTATTATAGATTTATTATAGATTATTATAGAACTGTGACTGTTCAACAGAAAGTAAAGTAGTAATATTCTGTGAGAATTTGTTTTGTTTACTAATTTTATTAACCAGTCTTCTGTGCTAAAGTGGATGCACGCTTCACTGCATGTTATGTTGAGTGTTCAATGTTTTCAGTTTGTATTCCTCACACTGATGTGAATTTTTATGATTGTTTAAGACTAGTTTTGATGTGCCATTATGAGACTACTTAAGTTATTTTTTTCTGGCTGATCCAGGTTTATAGGTTGATTGTTGTTGTAATGCTTATTTGCTGATCTTTATCGTAAGCTGTGAAGTGGGTGAAAAGTCTGTTTTGTGGTATGGCTGCAGTACCTAAAGTCGGTGCGACCTCTGATGGATGACGAAAAGTATCAGCGAATGGAGCATCTAGTGAGAGAGTTTGAGAGTGGAATTGGTCCGCGACTGCAGAAATATCTACTGCTCAAGTCTTGGTGGGCTACCAATTATGTAAGTCTTTGTGATCTGTGTCATTGCTTCTATGGTGGGTTGATCTGTTAGTGTATATGTAGCTTGATTTTACATTTTTATTGTTATGTACCAGTAAATATTTAGTACGCGTTGCACCAACGTTGTGTAACTTTGAACCCGGGTCAAATCTGAATTTGAACCTAGTTTAGCTGTAAATTGCGTTGCACCAAAGCGGTTCAAGCATTGACCTCCGTTCAATTCTAAACTGCCATCTGATCCACATCTGAACTGCCCCCGATCAAATTTTGATCTCGGTTCAACTCGCGGTTACGCATGCGCACTAGGCAATAAATATTTTCCGTGATACTATGCTACAAAAAATTGTTCAATTCGAATCTTATCCTGTCCAAAAAACTTCCTCGTATCGGATTATAAGACATCTAATGCAATTATACTGATGATCTGGATATGTTAGATTTCTACTATATTTGTTTTTTGTTCTCTTTGTGCTCGAAAAATTAACAAATAGATGAATAAATCACACTTTTCGGTAGTGATGTCTCGCTGCTACAGTAAACATACGATCGAACCCTAACCACAGCAACAAAAACTCATTTGTGTCGATTTATAAGACGTTAAATTCAATTATACTTGTGATCTAGATATGTTACATTTGTGCTATATTTGTTTTCTGTGGTCTTTTTTGCTGGATAAATTGATTAATGGATAAATAAACAGCATTCTGAAGTGCCGATGCGCTGTTGCTATGCCGTAGCTACAATAAACATATTATCTTGACAACGGATGTAGAATAATTAATGAATAGCTATTGGAACACAAAGTGCATATCTTTGGAACTTTATCAGTACAACTGTTGATGCGAAAATTGTGTAGTAACTTCAGGGAAACTTAAAATTTGAACAAATTACAGCCAATCTGTACAGGACTGTTTTGTAAGCATATTGCATGTGACTGTGACATCATTGTAGTTGGCCCGTAGGCTGAGCGTGGTTGACCAATCAACGTCGTCCACGGTATAACCACGGCCGTTCAACTGAATGGGATCAGCTGATCAGAGTTCAACTTGGTGCAACGTAATTCAGCGTGAACTTGTTTCAGCTTTTGATCTAGGTTCAGCTGAACCTAGATCATGAACGACGTTGGTGCAACGTGCCCTTAGTGTTTCTGTTCACTTTGGGGCAGTTGAATGCTTGGGCAGTAACAGTTTCACCTATTGGCAGTCAGTGAAGTTAGTCCTCATTGAGTTTGGTTATTATTTGTATTGTGGGTCAGTGATGGTTTAACCATTTTGGTTGATACAACTAGCCACTCGGATCAACTCAGGCTGGCCATCCAGCTGTGGGTATGCACACCATGCAATACAGGAGCCTTGTGGTCTTGCAATGTAAACTTGTCTCTGGCTTAGGTCAGAGAAAACTAAAAAAACTGCAAACTAAAGAAAACTGCATTACTTTATGGGCGATGTGGCTTGGAGAAGACTTTGTTTTACAGAGTGTTGAGTTACATTTTCTTCTTGATGTAAATTGAAGATTATGCAGCATTAGTTGGGTTTGATTGCAAAAACCAGTGATAACGTTAGAATGGTCTAGATTTGAGGGTGTAAATCTGGCTGGATTGGCTGTGGTCAGACTGACAATTGACAGATAAGGAAGATAACGTGTTTGTTTGCTGGTGTTTGTATAGGTGTCTGACTGGTGGGAAGAATATGTGTACCTCAGTGGTCGAACACCCATCATGGTCAACAGCAACTATTATGGGCTGGTATGCTGATTGTCCGTTTTTTATCTGACTTATAGCAGAATGTAATGTCTGTCATTAGCAACTGTGGCTGTGTTGAACACAGTACATTTTTATGCGTGAAAGCTAGCATAGCTGGCTATAGTGCATATTAGCTATGGTAATTCTGTTTGTCTGTCCGTCCGTCCGTCTGTCTGTCTGTGTCTGAGTTTGAAGGTTCTTGAAAGTGCTTGAATTTGATTTACTAAAACGCCATGACCAAACAAGTGATTTTCAGAATCAGTGTTGTTTGAGTTGCAGTCAAGACTGCAAGTGGGTACACAGAGTTCTTTGAGATTGTCTCAGGAGTTTGACAAGGCTGCATCTTTTCACCATTTCTCTTCATCATAGTCATCGACTTTGTCATGCGCAAAACTATGGACAAGTAGGAATACGGCATCGTCTGGCAGAAGTGGAACTGCTTAACGGATTTGGACTTCACTGATGACATAGCGATAGTGGTGGAGGAAGAGAACGACTACTAAGCTCGAGGAACAAAGTGCACAAGTTGGACTAAATATATGCCGGGTAAAAACGAAGGCCATGGGAATCACCCAGCATTCATCACCACAGCCAATAGCCATTGCACAAGGGAACATAGAATATGTACAGAGATTGACCTACCTGGGAAGTGTAATATCTAGCGATGGAGATGTTGAAGCAGATATCAACACTCGACTGGTAAAAGCATCAGCAGTCTTCCGATGACCTGACAGCATTTGGTGATCCAGCACGCTTAGCCTCAAGATTAAACTGGACCTCTACACCTCCCTCATTGTCTCTACAGCCATATACGCCAGCGAGACTTGGAAGAGTACAGCTAGAATATGTCAGCAGCTGGACGTCTCACCAGCTCAACTTACGGGAGATTCTGGGCATAACATGGAAGGACCACGTGACTAACATGGAGATGCTAAGCCGGACTGGGCAGCGAAGATTACAGGACATTGTAGCAGAGAGATGACTTCGGATGGCAGGCCATATTATCAGGATGCCACCTGGACGACCAGCCAATCACGTCATGTCATGGACCTCTGGTGGTAGTTGCAGATGACGAGGTCGTCCAACGAAGACTTGGCAGTCTACATTTATAGAAGACCTGGTGGACCGAGGAGTCGATTTGAACAGCATCCAGGCTGTGGCTACAAACAGAAGCAGATGGTGAACTCTTGCTGCCCATTGTCCTGTCAATGACCGGAGGATCTAAGTGCTGCCAAGTAAGTAAGTAAGTTGCCTGAGTTTGAGTGGTGAATAGACTTCATCATTACTGTTATTTACTGATTTTTTAAAATGTAAACTGAACTTGGTTATATATGCTTATAATAGTGCCAGTTTGATTTAATTCAGTTCTCTTTATATATCCTTCTTATGGTCCTTGAAATTCCTTGAATTTAATTTTGACAAATGGGCAAGAACCATGGAAAAAATGATTCTGCTGTCATTATAACTGTCATGTGTCTAAATGCTGTTGCTTGCTTGCTAGGATGCAGTGATGTCAAACCCTACCACAGTGCAAGCAGCTCGAGCAGCTAACATCGTCTACAGCATACTGCTGTATCGTCGTGGACTCGACCGTGAAGAAAATCCTCCAGTTTGTAGTTTCTTGCACTCTCATGATCTCATGTAGGCCTTAAACATTTATTTGTGTTCCATCTGAAAAAAAACTGATTGTGACTGGCTGAATCTTGTAGGAATGATTGTGGAAATCCATAAAAGTTATCTGTAACACTTTTTTACACAGTTTTAACATGGTTATTGTTGTATAGTTGTAGTAGTTTATACACAGCCAGATTTTGTGTTTATTTGGTTTGTTGTGCACTGTTTACTGTGATATTAAGAGTTATTTCACTGTTTAGATGTTCATGCTATTTCTGACAATGAACACTGAACAGTCAATTAGATCTGAACTCTGAGCTGGTGCTCTCTAAAGTATCTTTGTTTGTGATGACTTTCCAAAAAAATTAGTTTTATTCTTGAAATTAGTTTTCATTTTGTGAGTGATTTCTTATGTGCCATTTTTTTAATCAGTACCAGCCTGTTTTTAGTTTGTGTATAGTGTTAACGTATTACTCTTGTGGCGTGTTCAGATAATGCTAAACAAGACAATTCCATTGTGTTCCTGGCAGTATGAGCGACAGTTCAATACATCTAGAATTCCGGGAATTGAAAAAGGCAAGTCGTAATTTTCTGCCTGTAATTTCTGTTTGCTGATGTTTAGCTATAGTTGAACAAGGTTTTGTTTAAATTATTTTTGTAACAAGAGGAAAATTGAAAAAGTTTGGAGCAGTGTCAGAATGCTGTTTGATTAAAAATCAAACACAGTTATTAAATTTTTGAGTGCTTTATAAAGTCATTAAAATTGCCTGATTAAGGGCTAAAATAATGATTCATTATGTAGTTATCCAAGTAGGCTGTTTCGTGTGTGTTGTTCACCTTTTTATCTTTTTATCTTGTCTCACTGGTTTCTGATTCGGACACAATGTAGTATAGAACCAGAAGTGGCATGAAAGTGCTCCAGTCAGGAATACCAATTTTTACTTTGAACAGAGGTCGGAAAACTGTAGAAAATGGTGCTTATCTTGCGTACATTTAGGGATGGTGCATCATGCGATGGCTGGGCATATGTCGGGTGGCTCCAACAAAACAGCCACTGCACATCGAGTTGAACCATAACTAGGCTTAGTTCACTGTTGATGCCTCCCATTCTTGTATGGCTGCATGCATGTGCTGTCTGTAACGTTGCTTGTTTTCCATCATTACAGACACATTGGTTCACTGGAAGGAAAGTCGTCACATCGTCGTCTATAACAGAGGTCGCTATTACAAGGTGAACATCCATCACAACAACCAGCTGCTAAAGCCGTGTCAGATTGAAATGTGAGTGGTCACTTGTCGGCTACTTGTCAGCTGCTGCATTCAGTGTGGGGCATACCATTGCACGATTGTCTAAAGGCATGTGTAGACTGACTGAACTGAACGGAACTGAACTCACTATATGCACTTTGCGAAATAAAATGACCTGCTAGGTTATTTACTTTGCACAGTTCGTGAATACAACTAAACTGGCATTTAGTTCAGTGCGCTTCTGCCATTTTCTACACTCTTTAGATGCAACTGAATTAGACCAAGATTTTGTTTCAGTCAAGTTCATTCCTGTCACTTTTTACACGCCTTAGTGCTATTGTATCTGTCTTTCATACAGTGAAGCACTATCTAAATCTGGTTTAGGTCATTTGGAATTTTTGGATGATTATCGATATATTTATATTCAGACTTTTTCTCAGAAATTAAACATCTGTAACACCAACTCTGTTACGTATTACCTCCTATTGAAGTATTTCATATAGTCATGTGGTCTGTGGTTTTGTTGCCTTCGAAACTGGACAGGTAGATGGGACAGTGTAGTGTTAATGTTTTCTTGATGCTTGAAATCATTCAGTGATGTAGACCATGTACGTGACTTTCTGGCCAGTTCTATCTGCTTTGTCAGTTTATTTCTTGGTTTTCAATTTCTAGTTTGGATTTCAGGCTCGTGTGAACAGTGAACAGTATGAAAGCTGGTTTTTGAATGTAGAATTCTACAGAAGATACTTGATGACAAGACGTCATTGCCAGCACCAGGTGAGTGTCATCTGGCTGCACTTACTGCTACTGATCGTGTCACTTGGGCCAATGCACGCCACAAGTTCTTCTCAAATGGTGTCAACAAAACTTCACTTGACACCATCGAGAAGGTCATTCAAGCCGGACATTCTTCTTGTTTATGTTTTGTTTTTTTGTGCAGAATTTTTACATGTTTTTGCCATTATTGTATTTTAGGTTGTTTTGATTAGATCTAAAGTCGTTCATTCATTCGCGAATGAAATTACTGTTTTGTTAACTTCGAAATTCAGCGTAGTTAATAATGCTGTCGAGAAAGTCTTTTTTTGCTGATTTTTTACTTATTTGTTTATTTGTTCTCATCATCATAAATTATTTATGTATGATGAGATGATTGAAATGTGAATGGGAACTTGGTGTTTTATAACTGTAAATATTGTTTATTTTGGATATAATTTGTTGCTGTTTTTCCATGATAAGCAGGTCGGAAGAATTTATTACTGAATGAAATTCTTACACTCATTTTATTTACAGATATTTTAATTAACTGTGAAAGTAATTAAACTTCAGGCGTATATTCTGATGCTTAGTTTCCCCAACATTGGCATCATGCCATAGAGCTTGGTTGCATCTAAATTTCTGTGTGATTTTACTAAGAGTTTTTTTCTTTGGCTGTACCGTCACGCATTCACTCTAGGTTTTGCATAATTAAATAATTAAAGCATCATAAATCCGGTCAGGTAGTGTTTAAGCAAACAGCTTTTTGAGTATTTTTTCATAGCTGTGTGCTTGTTGGTGCAGGCAGCATTTTTCCTGTCTCTGGACGATGAGCCTCAAATGTATGATGAGGTAGGCCCAGTTGGCTGGTTGTCATTCCAATTACTGGTAGTGTTGTTGATGCTAGTTCGGATCAGTGATGAGTCTGTAGCATTAACTTTGATCCTGCTCTTTTTACAATGGCTCTATGTCTTGTTTATGGTGCCTCACTGATTACCTGAAGTTACCAATGCAACTTGTTTCAATTCCAGTATTTAGGATCTCTGCCCAGGTGAATCGGTGAATGAGGTTATGTTTTGGGATCAGTCAGTTTTTGTCAGCCGGATTACTCGAAAATCTATGAACAGATTTTGATGAAATTCTGCGGAGTGATTGAGCATGGTGTTCAAAGGAGGAAGCATGAGGCTTTAGTTGTTAACTGGATTTTGTTGTAGACTCTCGATCATTATTCAAGATTTACCGCTGTAGGGGGAGATAGCAGCTGTATTAAGTCCATTGTATTCACCCGGTAGCAGGACCTGATCACTTCTTAAACTAGAAGCGATCACTTCTAGTTTAAGACTGTGATGCGCTGTCATATTTCCTTCGCTTGGCCAACGACGACTGACGACCGACCTATGACCGACCTCTGTTTGCAGACACATAGATAAGCCATCAGGCTGAAGGGTTTTGCTATTAAGCCACTGTGTGTTGTTGTTGTATTTGCCGCTGTCAGAATGATGATACAAAGTTAGATCAGTTGGGACGTTCTATGCTGCATGGTAAAGGTCATGATCGCTGGTTTGACAAGTCATTCACCATCATTGTTTGCTCCAACGGAAGGGTCAGTATTATCAGTATATTATTATTATTTTTACTCCTCGTGCACTACGTTCCTAAAGTAGCGAAGAGGAGTAAATGAGATCAGTGTAATATTGAGGACCGACCGACCGACCTATGACCGACCTCTGTTCCTGGAAGAGCCTTCCTGGAAGAACTTCAAATGGCCATATCTCCATAATGGTGCTAGATAGATGCATGGTCACTATGGACCACCCATAGGAAGTCGACCACCGCGAGTTGAATGGTCATGTGACCGATGACGTCACGTGACCCCAAAAGGTCAAGGTCATGACCCCATTATCTTTGAGGCACCATATCTCCATAATGGTGCGAGATAGATGCATGCGTTGAGGTGTAACAAGACAAATGGCAACTAGCGTCATCAACCATTTTTGGAAATTTTTTTCTCTCGGTTCCTAAAATCGGGCAATATTTTATGAACTTTGGGGAGACAATTTCCAATAACGACCTTGACACCAGTCACTATTAGTATAATATTAAACTGGTCTCAATTAGACGCTGGGTCTAATACAAGCTTAAAGGAACGAAAATGCTCTTAGAAGGATACAAAAGAAAATGATGTGCACGAGAAGTACATTAGATTGGTCACAATCTAATAATATTTTTTGTTTAATTATTTAGTACTCATTTCCTGAGGGAAGAAAACTAAACACAGTGTAAATGACTGCATTGGCAGACTAATCGAAGTGAAAAGTACCAGAGAATTGTTATTATTATTGTTATCAATTTATTGTTTGACACTGTCATGACTTTTTAATGTTATGACTGTGCTAAATACAAAGGCATGTGCAGCATTTTTGTCTCAGCGTTTATGTATTCATGGTGTGCAGAGACTCTAGAATTTTGAAAATTGGTATGTCGTATTTTGAGGGCTCTATTATGCTGTTAATGAATTGTCTAAATGGCCATGCGGCCAGAGCCGGAAACAAAATTATGCAGGGAAACAGTAGTTGAATTAACTAGAATGTATAAGCAAGTGAAGTAACGTTTAGTTAATTTTTGAGTTGTAAAAATTTTGCTGTTTTGTACTTTCTAATTATTTATTATTCGTATGCCTGTGTTGCGTGTGTCTGCATCAGACTGGACTAAATGCTGAGCATTCGTGGTATGTGTTCATTGTGTTTATTAATGGATGTTTGTTCTGTGACAAACGACATTGCATTTTTATACCTCCACCAGCATTGTGTAGTGTTGTGCAGGCATTCTTTTTATGTTGCTTATTCTTTCTTGCCATTGTCTTTGTGTGATTTTATTTACATTATTTTTGTGTATTGGTTGATTTTCACTAAATTGTCAGTAACAGTAGTGCCTCTTGTGATGAAGATAAACTGGTCTTATTGTGGTCAATAGTTCGAAGGTCAGGGTCACATCATGACCAAAATGCTGATTTTCAGAGGTTGGAGATTGCGCTAGTGTTTTGCAGTTTAAAAAATAGATATTTCAGTTATTATGTAAGAGACCTGCAATTGACATGATATGGTGATCATGATTTAGTGTATAATATGACAGATGTGGATAAGTTTGTAACAAGAGGAAGATAGCCTACTGTAGAAATCTCTTGCTGGAACGTGTAGGGCGGATGCTCCAATCACAGCATCTATGTGGGAGTACGCACTGTGTGATGACATACGGCTGTGTGGGTAGGCAGATCAGACCACCCTGTGTGTCTGACAGTATGTGTGTGGTCTGTCTAATGCTTTCACTTGTTGCTTGTGGCTTGGCTGGTGCATGGTGCTAGGTGGTCTAGTTTTTTGTGCAGGTTAAATAGTTGCACATCAGAGTGTTGCTTTGTTATTAGCGTGACTAACTGCTTGTGAGGAAAACCTGTAAATGCCGGGGAATTTGACAGGTGGCACGGAATTGACCAGAACTTAGGGAAATGTCAGAGCATTGTTAATATTATACTGGCGTCTTTCATTTTTACACAGTTAGTATGGATGATATTGATAGCCACAGTGTGGAGAACAGTATCACAGGGCAAATGATGGGGGAATAAGAGTACAGATAGAGTTGAGAGTGAATTTCAGCAAGGGAAAATGTGGGGGAAGTGTTAGGGATATTTGCCTGTGCTGGAGAGTAACCACCCAGTGTCCATGTATAACTAAACACTGTACTTTGGTGGTCTGTCGATGAAATTTGGGTGGCGTTACATACAGGATTTTGTGCAAGGGAATGCAAAAGTGTATGAAAATAATTTAAAGGTGGCTCTGAAAAATATCATGTGTTGCATTTCTCTGTGTTAAATTGCAATACAGTATACTGAAAAATGAAATTGTTAGAAGTTGAGGAGTTCACTTATCGCAGTTTTCCATGTCCAGTGACACCATTGCTTCTGCATATTTGCTTTTGTTTGGAAAAAGATAGTTGTGAGAGTTATTCGTGTTTATCATATTATAATGAGAAAGAAAGAAAGCAAAATTTCTGGCTCACTATGTCATACTGTAGTTTTATATGTAGCAGCAAGTTATATCTGCATCTGCTTGTCACGGGTTTTTAGCACTTTGCTGTAGCAGCTGTGCATGTGAAAATGCTTGCTTCTCATTTATTAATGCTGCATTGCTTTTATTTATTTATTCAGCTTTTTATATAAGTTATGTGGCATAACTGATCTGCAGTTTGTAATACTTTAGTTACATTTTACCAAAATTGTATATTTCCAGGTAATCGTTTACTGATAGCTATTAAAAATAATGATAATCATCATTTGTTTTTCATGAGCTCAAACACTGCATTTTTGGGTTTCGCTTTGTCATATTTTATGGAAGGTAGTACTTGGTGATTATTGGCAAGCAATCTGTATTATTTTTATTTTCTTATCATTGTTCCAATTCATATGATTGGTGAAGATTCTTGTATTTCTGAGTAATTGCAATGTCTCATTGATTGCTTTTTTTACTCACACCATATTTGATTGTTGTGCTGTATTGAAATTTTCAAAGTGGCAAAGTTTTGTGAGTGTTGATGCGTTTTGGCAGTAAGATATTGAGCCGATGGGCAATTTTTGATCTCTGTCTACGCTGGAAATAGTGTGCAGAATTTATGCAAAATTGGCAAAAGCAGTGCCCTAAATTTTCATACAGAATATTGCACTTGCAGTAAAAGAATTATGTTTAGCATATATTTTAATATTAAGCTGTTCAGCCTAGCTGTGTGATGAAAAGATAATCATATCTTCACTGTTCATTGTTGGCTGTTAGATACACTGCAGATGGACACACAAAGGGAGTGCCAGAGTTTCCTCCTCCGAATCCAGTTCGTCTGCATTGGGAACTAAATGAAGAGGCATGCTTTTGATTATGTTTTAATTGCTCCAAGATGTCATACTACATGTAGTTTTATGACAAATTTGCATTTAGTTCGTACCATGTGTTATTGTGTCGATCACCAGGCGTATTTGTTGTGGGGATGGGATAGCTGAGCAGTAAGAGTCATTGACTGTTTTGTAGATTAATCAGAAAGTTAGGACCAGAGTTTCTTCAGTGGGTGGTATATGATTCAAGGACCAGATCATTAGATTCTTTTAGTGATCCAAATCATGAACCTGATCTGTATTACACAATTTTTTTCAGATAAAAGCTGTACTAAATTTGTTTATTTGCCAGGTGACAGCGTTGTTCTCAGTAGAGGGTGGATTGAGATATCAGATGACTTGTGGTTATGGTGCAGTGTCAGGAGGTAATTGAGAGAAGCTTGTCCGGAGCTCAGCAACTGATAGATGATGTTGATCTACATTTGCGCAAGCACGACTGCTATGGCAAAGGCTTTATCAAACAATGCAAAATTAGTCCAGATGCTTACATACAGATGGCGCTACAGCTCGCATACTATCGGGTAATAGTGCTGTGCCATGGTCTCTATATTTGTAGCAATTCCTTATGTGGGCTTATAGTGGCACTTAATAGCTCAAAAAGCTCGTCTTGGTGGCCGCTATAGGCACAAAAAAAGAAAAATAATTTAATCCCCCAAATTGAGCCTTCAGCCTTCAAAATGTGATCACTGCATTTTCAATGGAAATAAGCTCGTCAATTACAGCTGTGTCACAAACGATTAACATTTTGCAACATAAAATCGATTCTGTGCAGATTATTTCAACAAAACGGCTGAATTAGTATTTGTTACAGTATTTAATTTACGCAGCAGCAGCATCAATTTGTAAACGATGAATGTATCATAAGTACTCTTACATTTTGCAACTAATGATGCATACATGATTCGCTTGGTATACCAGCCTGGCTTTGAGAATTGATTTGTGTTTATTGATAGTGTGTGAATGGTATATTGTAATCAGCACAACGATGGGTGGATGGATTGCATTGTGTGCAGAATGCTGGTAAGTTCTGTCTGACGTATGAAGCGTCAATGACACGACTGTTCCGTGAGGGTCGCACCGAAACTGTTCGTTCTTGCACCACGCAGTCCTGTGCATTTGTACGCTCCATGGATGACCAAAGCATGCCGGTAACTTACCTTGCATGTGCTTTTGTTATTTGTCATAAAATTTTACATGAAATGCAGTATAATGCTAGTAGACGATGGGTGACATTGATAGATTGAAACACCCAAATCACCCATAATGTAAATGTAAAAAGGAAGGCATGCTAGGTGTGAGCCCAGAGAATGGTACGGTAGTGGTTGGAAGTAGGGAATGTGGTTTGGGCATATAGGATGCAAAGTGACTTAGAGAACTAGCTGGGGACAGGGGATGCATGACCAATATGTGCAGATTGTCAAGCAAGAATATGAAAAGCTTCTGCCTTTCTCAACAGGGTGTGCTGTAGTTAAGAAATGAGTAAGCGAGTGAGTTAGGATGTCTCAATGTGTTTCAAATCTTCAGACCTTTTCCTAAGTTGCATAGCCAATGTCCCAAATGTGTTTTCGTATTTCAGTTCACTGAAGTTTTTCAGAGATTTTTGTGTCCGGATGCTGTATGCAGAAGTCGGAAAAAATCTTGCTGCTGCAAACTGCAAGCGAAGCACACCAGGACGGTTATCGTAATGCAATGACAGGCCGCGGCATCGACCGTCATCTGTTCACTCTCTACGTTGTTTCAAAGTACCTCAACATAGAGTCGCCATTCCTCAAAGAAGTGCTTAGCGAGCCGTGGCGTCTGTCCACCAGCCAGGCATGTCATAACGCAATAAAGTTTGAACATTTTAAATGGCTGTTAAAGATATTTGTTTGGGTGTTGGGAATATGACACATTGTGACTAAATGTTAAACCGTGCCTTTTTAGTTTTTTTACTAACTTAATTACAGTTATGTGTTACTGTGTAGATAGTAAGAGGGCCAGATATTGTGAGAATGTCACACAGCCACGGATTTATTTTGTTTATCCCTGAGATCTTTCCACATTTACGCTGGGATAAGTAGCTGAAAGTTAGACTGGACCACAGAAGTAAAGCATCAGGCAGTCAGTGCAGTGTCATGTTATAGTGTCAATTTGTAAACTGGCTGAAACATCCGCTTGTAGCTGTGTTTATTTATGTGACATACTGTGCTTTTGTCAATGGCTAGATAATAGCTTAGATTCTGTCAAGTTGGTGAAATTTGATATTGTTAGATGCAATCACTCTTGCAGTGCTAGTGATTTCACCTACTTCTTCACATTTCTCTATAGCGTGATCTGTCTGTTGTTTGCCTGTGTGTCTGTCTGGTGTCTCACATTTGTGCACCATGCCTAAACCGTTTCATTGATCTACACTGTGTCCCCAAAAAACGTCCCACTTTGTTACTGTCCATATATTTGCCAAAAGTTAACTGATTTTCAAAAATTGGATGAAATAATAGACCCATTGAGGCTACTGAAGCCAGAAACAAGCACATCGTTCAACATGCCAGATATCCAAAGGGACGGATCTAACACGAATTAGCATCGTACGGATCATTCACTGAGTTTTTCTGCCTGAAGTGTCTGTCGTTTACCAACACGCTTGCTGCCTATTATGGCTGGCTTTTTGTACATTTATATTTCACAAGGTAGTGTAGCGACACCGTGTAGATGTCATTTGGCATGTAGACTTGTGGGCCCAACGATATATTGTGTTAAATGGGTTCTTGATCCCCAGGTAAAGGGGAGATTTGAGAGTCGAATCCAACAGCTAAAACATGCAGCTTCAAATTGCTGCTACCATATGGTCAATAGAAAGGAAGCAATTCCACATATTGTCAAATTACTTTGCTGGTTGTTCTGTTTGTTGCAGTGACATTATGGCTGGTATGTTGTTTGTTAGACACCTCATCAGCAGACGCATAAAATGGATTTCAATCTCATTCCAGAGGTGGTTTCTGGCGGAGGCGGATTTGGCCCGGTAAGTCTGTGATTCTCATTTTTCTGTTCCCACGACAGTCCTGGAAATTTTTTAATGTCGCAGCATGTTGTGAAATATTTGTGAAATTATAGTGACTGTTGCTACATGTACTTATGTTTGTTTAGAAAGGCAGATATGATTTCTGATGCTGAAAACATCATCTCCTGAATTCATTTTAGTGGTATCCACTTTTCCCTGAATTTCAGAATTGCCAAAAAGTTGTAACATTCTGCTTTGTCTACATTACTTTTTGTCTTGCTTTCTTTCCGGATCTGTCTCCGATAATTTGCACCAGAGCTTGGAAGTCATTCTTCATTAGTGATTATGTATTGTATAATCACCGTGTTATTTGCTTCCATTTTTGTTGACCATTTATTTCAATAATTATTGCAAGTTAGGCTGGGTTTTGTAGAAGTTTCATTAGCTACTTTTTGGTATGATGTTTCTGATAACAGCTTCAGAATGAACATAATGAAACCATTATAGTCTGGGATTTTCTAATGTACTTTGGCAGTTTCTAGTGTTTTTTGTGTTTCCCAGGTTGCTGATGATGGATACGGTGTGTCATATGTAATTGGTGGTGATAATGTCATATTCTTTCACATTTCGTCAAAGAAGTCTTGTTCACTCACGGTACGTACATGAACCACTACTTATCCTCTACCTCAATCACTGGTGGTCATACCCATGCAACTGTCTCCGTAACACTTAGCGTGATCGAAGTCGGGTCTGTGATGCGGCTTGCAGACAGACCACCACCTGGTGTGGTAATGAGCATTTTTAGCCGATCGTACTTGAGCAACTGTCGAGCTATTGGCATGGTCGTCGTACGTCTGTCATGGATGTATTGTGGCTAAATGGTAAATCGTACAGGGTCGGTGATGGTACCATCGGATAGGGCGCTGGCGACTTCCTATAGGCTGTCAGTAGTAACCATGTCTCCATCTGCAGCGGTTTGGACGCAATTTTCAGCGGAAAGTTTTAAGCTCTAAGTGGCCATATCTTGGAAATGGAGAGAGGTTACTACTGATCACTAATAAATAATAGCATACGTGCTTTCAGATGAAATGAAAATCATCGACCTTGGATCACACCGTCAAGGTCACTGACAGCCAGTGCAGTCAGCTATACTAGCGTCTTATTTCACTGGACGTCATCGCAACTATTAATATTGCTGCAATGCATCCGCAGACGGTGCGCACCGGCGAGCTAATTGATACAAAACAGATCTTGGCACTCAGCGCGGCGACAGAGAGAACTCTACGGTTGCAGTAGGCTACAGTTTTTGTAATTTTGAAACTTACGCCAAAAATGATGGGTAAAAGCTAGAAAGCTGAAATTTAGCAGGAATGTTCTTATCTGTCAACACTAACACTGTGTATATTTTCAGCCCGATTGCGTCATAAGTGCGGCCGCTAGGCAGCGTCAAAGTTTGCGTGGCGGCCTCTGGCGAAAAAGGGTTAAGCTTATTTTTAAGGCCAAAAGATTTTCAAGAGTTTTCTTTTATATGCCGGCATACGCGCATTGTTGCTGCCTACAACATGTGTGAATTTAAGAAAAGTCAAACTTGGAAAAAAGTTACGAGGTTTTGAAATTTGTTTTGCATGGGGCCTTATGGGCAAAAAAGGGTTAAGCTTATTTCTCAGGCCAGAAAAAACTCAAGGACTTTATTTGAATATACCAGCATACTTGCATTGTTGCTGCCCACAATATATGCAAATTTTAGAAAAATCAAATCTGGGGAAAAAAGTTAGCCAATACCTGCAATGCATATTTTTGGGAAAATGGCCAAAAAATGGCTAGGGGAGTGATATCAAAATTCTGTCTTCAGCGTTTTTAGACATCGTCGTCCACTATGAGCGTGCCAAATTTGGGAAGGATCGCTTCGGAAATGGCGAAGCTACAACTCTTTTTCGATTTTGCGTGGGCCCCTATGGAGACGACATCGCCGATCCATATAAAGATCGACCAAAAAAGTTGATAAGCGGCGTCGGTAGAATAACTCCTTCACACTCAGCGTGATTGGAGTCGCAATGTAAAACGGTAACGATAACAAACGTATCCCCATAGAACGGTGACCGTCGGCCTTGAAACAGCAGAGGTGAGGTGATGAAGGCGAAAATCGGAAAACCCCCACTTTCTCGAAACTGATGAACTTTGGTCCACTTATGGTGACACTTTTGGAAAGCCCTCCGGCAGCGCTACATGACCCCAAAATTTTGTGGGCCAAAGTTCAAAAACGGCGGAGATATGGCCTTGGG
>Ga0209671_1000823_pt1 | contig 23119 bp, 17 predicted proteins | sample WorMetHERISLAND2_2_FD_187401 | JGI IMG/M metagenome (GOLD analysis project Ga0209671, IMG submission 187401) | Marine gutless worms symbiont microbial communities from Max Planck institute for Marine Microbiology, Germany - Olavius geniculatus... | ecosystem: Host-associated > Annelida >... | reverse complement strand
CATATTCACAATAATTATTTCACCAATATAGGCCCACTGTGTAGTAAATTTGTCATTTAAAGGATTTGTGGTCGTCAGATATCTGATCACATCCGCAACGACTGTGAATGTGATGGAATCTTTTAACAATTAGTGTTTTATACAATTTTCCACTTAGTAACTTTTAGTTACAGTTCTGAAAATCGGTTGGAATTGCTCGTGCAACGCAAGCGATTCCGCCTATTGCTACATTTTCTCTGTAGCGTGGTCTGTCTGTCATCTGATTGTCTGTCACATTCGTAGCGTTTCGTGTCCATGCTACAAGACGTTCGATGGATTTACGTGTTATTTTGCCCACCCATGACACGCTGTGTCCGATGGGGTCCCTACAGGCCGGGCCTTGAGAAGAGATTTTGGGTCAACTTCCAGCGAAAACATGCAGTTGCAAATTGCAGCCAAAACGTCAGTCTTATGATACCATCTGGCAAATGCAAACGAGCGATTTGCAGGCTTGACGTGGATATAAAATTTCCCATCCATGTCCATATCCATATCCACAGACGCCTATCCTGCACATATGCAGCCCCCAAATTTTCGCAAAATACGGAAAGGGCAAAGGCGTCGTTTTCCACCGCCAAAAACATGACGCAGACATTTCCCTTTTGAAATTGTTAAAAAATAAATATAAGTAAAAAATAAACACACATTATTATGATCTTAGTCAATTATTTCCCAAATGTCGTGAAAATTTACATATTTTTATTGCCCCTGTTTTTCACGACCGTTAGGTCAAGCACTGGATACGATATGTCGTCTGTCTGTCCGTAACGCATATACTGTATGTGGCTAAACAGTACGTGCTAGAGGGTCGGCGATGCCGCCAGATAGGGCGATGAAGACTTTCTATAAGGTGTCAATAGTAACCATGTCTTTAAATTTAAAAAAATGCAATGTTGCTGCCTGCAGCGGTCATCTACGTGCACTGAATTGCATTGTATCCTAGTGTTGATTCTGGCGTTCGATATAGCAACGTCACCATAGCGTGTGTGAGACTGCAGTCACGATAAGAAATCGCTTTCTTGCCGCGACCGAAAATCGAACGCTGGCCTTCGGATATAGGCGGTATATATTTATTAAGTTTGTTACTATTTAATAAAAGAAAACTAAACATGAACACACAAATGTATAGACCTTTTGTTGCCCAAGCAACAGCAAAAGCATAGAAACTAAAAAGTGCTAGTAGTAAATTAACATAAGCTAATGACGTGCTGATGTCACTGATTATTCATTTGACTCAGAAGTATGAATAAACAAGAAAATAGAGTAAGAACGACAGACAGTGAAATATTATAGAGAAACAAAGCACATAAGTAGGGCTATTTAGTTTAATTAACAAATGTGCCAGCATAATATCCATGGATCCATGGATATATCCATGGATATCCATATCCACGACAAGCCTGGCGATTTGGTCAATTTCCAAATTACTTGTAAAGGTAAAGGTAAAGTCCAGTACTTGTTATAGCGCTTTTTACATGAGACGGACTCAATACCAGAAACGTTTTACAATCTTGGAAGTTGCAGCTGATTGGCATGGGCTAATGATACCGCAGCGCAGTATGCGGCCATCCATTGCCCGTGTGAACGAACAAGTGGACCCGCGGTTTGCAGCAGTAGCAGACATACCATCAGACATACCAATCAGCTACACTAGGCCTTCACCCCCGTAGCCCGTAAGTAACTACTCATTTCCCGTCCCACTGAGGGTAGGAGGCTGAGTTGGCCTGAGCACGTAGTAGGTTAGCAACTTACTCAAGGTTGCTAGGAAATGACGGCAGTGAGAGTCGAACCGCAGCCTAAAAGTTACGAGTCGACACTAACCACTAAACACTTGCACCTGCACAGGTAGGTAAGTGTGAACAACTTGCCCAAGGTTGTTACTTGGTAGCGCATCGGCTGGGCATTGAACCGTGGACCTTTCGGTCTCGTATCCAACCCCCCACCCACTGAGCCACCAAGCCACCACTTGGTCGTTATTTGATGAAGGCTAGGCGTACTTAGGCCTCCTGGGTGGGCTAAGTAGTTTTTTGCATGTACGTGTATCACTTTTCTGAAATCTTTGCAATATTACGACAATTCTTAATACGCTAGGCCTACAAAACACTGCAGTGTTTGCCCTTTTTATCGCAATACGCACCGTGAAATCGTTAATTTAATGAAGTCACAATTAGGGGCCTACGTTAGCACTGCAGTAGGTAGTAGCATAAATATTTTATAATAAATTCTCTAACTTTTTCGATAAAAATAACTAAGGTGAGTAGTTTACAGCACTCCCTGAGCTACAGCGTACGTGTGTGTTTTGTCATGTAATAAAGGTCAGTCGCTGGAGAGCGTGTTGGCGACGCTCAAGAATCGCCACCAGCCGGTGCTGAAAGCCGTGCTCAAGAAGTACAAGGCGTACTCGGCTTGTACGAGGCTTCTCGACACGGCGTACTTCAAGCGCTTCGTCGGACGCGTTCCTCTCTGGAGCAAAACACCGCTTCACCACGGAGTCTCAACGGCAGTCGACTCGCCCGACTTCCGCCGCTGGACGGAAACACTGCTCGGCATCGAAAGCTGACAGTGACTCAGCCGCGTCAACATCTAATAAATTATTTATCCCATAGTTGTACCGCTATACGACGTTTAAAGGCATAAACCTACGCATATTGCATGAAAACACGGCGACGTGTTCAGTTATATGTCACGGGCTTTTCGTTCCGTTGATATTTCTGTGAATTCTGTCCCAGGCAAAGTGGACTTACGATTCTCCAAATCAGTGATATGCGGCCTACACTCAATACTCAGCACGTCAAAGTAGCGTCTGACCTTAGCTTTCCTTCAGTTACTTTCCATTAAGTTGGCCTTAGGCCCTTACTTGATCGTTTTTTTACCAAAATGTTACGGTGTTGGGTTTGTCCGTTTGTTTGTCGTCTGGATTAGTAAAAAATAATTTTAACGGATTCTGATGAACTTTGTGAAGCAGTGGCAACTGGGCGTAGCCCAAGAAAGATTGAAGAAATTATTAAACTGTGGCGGCGATCCGAATTCTGGGTCATTGTGCACGATTCTTTACCTTTAATAAGAGATCAACTGGCAGATTTCAATGAAATTTTATGGAGGAGCGGAGATCGAGTGGCCCAAAAATTGACCACTCAGATTTTGGTGGCGATCCATTTCAGGTTCTTAAATTCGGATCGAGCAAAATTTTGGAGGGATGGAGCAAGGCTAAGTGAAATTATTCTTAGTGGAGGTTGAAGATCTCTGATCGCTTCTATGACAAGCGTAGCCTATCTTTAAACATATATTCTAGTACCTTAGTTTCTCTTTGGCAATATCCTTTAAAATCTAGTCACCATTTACAGATATGATAAATATCGTTTAATTGTATAGATGCGATTATTAGTCATAAGAACATGATGGCATAACAATGTCATGGTGGAACGTGCAACAGTACACGTCTGTCAGTGTGTGTTCATCGACTACAACTCTTGACTCTACACAAAAAAATTCAGTGTTGTGCTCTACGGTCAAGCGGATTTCTAACTTTCTACAGACCCCATGCCCTATCCTTTCGACTGACCAACAGCTCAAAAAGGGTGATCTAAAGGAAAATCATGGGCTAAAGACTATAGTTTCCAGCAGTGTGTTAATCTACAGACAATGTAAAAGGCCAATGTCACAGCAGAGCGACAATTAAGCCCCAAGAGCCCAACCACTCAAGAGCTCAGGCTGCAATTATGCAAAATTAATGCCTTATGCCCAAAGTCAAGCATCACTGACAGAAGAAATTACTTTTAACACTGAAATGATCTTACTATACTGTTTCGGGTGGGATGTTAAACCTTACTCATTCACTCACTCACCTACATGTTAAAAGGCAAAGTTTGCTGCACATTGAAACAAAAGTTAACGATTAGTATCGGTTATATTAAGGTAATAATCTTACACAATGCACAATGCAGTGAATTCTCAGGCACTGAGAAACTAAGTTACCTAGTTTACTTAAGTTATGGCAATCAATAACCAACAATCTTTTTTTCTCGAAGATGGCAGAGAAGCAAACTGATATGCAATGTTTAATCAGGCTTTCAGAATAACAATGCACAGTGTGAACTATACGTTTCTGACTTTGCTACATTATGCTGAATTGTGTGCATTATCATTTCTATTGGTAAGAAGTCTTTTCAGACATAATGGTACCAATCTGCACTATAACTATTATCATTACTGTCACTAAAAAAAGTGTGAAAGTTATCATTATTATTAATATACAAATGATCCTTTTCACAACTCAACTGTGGACTAAAAACCTGTAGACAGTAGAATGCATTACAAAGAACTAGCATCTTACTTACTCTCAGTGGGAGACTGACTACGTGCCGATAGACATTTTTACAGGAAGACTAACGCTGCATATGATGGACATGCAGCCAAACCAAATACAAATTAACATACAGCCACATGCACACAGTCAACAAACGTAAGCACATTGGAAACTTTTCGTGCCTCGACACTATTATAAATTTATTGTGTATCAGACTGCATCGTAAATACCAATACAAGTCACCAATATTTCCAGTCAGACAATCATTCAGACTTCAACAAAATCAGACAAGACAGATCACACACAGTCACACACCAGTGGCATCTTGATGGGGGAGCAACAGGGGTACTGTCACTCCTAAATTTCTGTCCACTGGAAAATTCTCTTCTCCAAAAATTTTCTTCAAAAATACAAACAGTGGGACAAAAAGTCTTCTGATCTTGGAAAAAATTTATGATCAAAAAGTGACATTCTGAACACCCACAGTTCCTAACTCTGTTGAAAATGTGCAGCAATCTGTAAAAAAAATTGCAACTTCTTGGCCCCAACCATATTATCTTTCACCCGCGATGCCGATGATGCACACCACACACTAACAGAAAATTGTACCTGGGAAAAACCACCCAATCCAACCCGACCCAACCCAACCAACTTTGTAGTACACTTCAACTGAGCCATAAGTCAGACATATTGACATATTGACGATATCCGTTATCTAGCAGTGCAAAAATGTCCTAAGGCGGGGATGTTAACGACGGACTTTCATTGTTTTCTTTGTGAAATTTTCCTACCTGTACACACAGCACATGCAACCACATCTCACATGAACAACTTTACATTTACACTGAACCAAGCAGTAAAAATATTTAATGCATTTAACGATGATATCTGCATATAAGAAAGTAAAAATTTGCAGTTTACCGCACAGTAACGAATGACGATGTTATTCACCCAATTTTCCCATGCTGCAATTTTTATTACATTTAATTTTCATGTTTTCAAACTGATACTGCAATGACACAAGTATTTTATCTCTGCTAAATAATTCTCTCTAGAGTCTGTTTATATCCAACAGTATTCCAAAATATACTACATCACACTGAGCACATACAGCATGCCATGGTCATAGTTGGTAGTTGATGTGGCGGTAAATAATAGTAAGATTGTGCAGTGTTCCATATTTCGCTGAAATCAATGACAATTAGCAGAATTATGTGTTTAAAGAGAACGTTAGATCGCTAATTCTGAGATATATTTTTTTCTTTCTGTGTAAAATATTTTTGTCACTCTGTTTGTGGTATCTACTGTGCTTCTTGGAGTATAAAAATTGACATATAGTATTAGTTACCAGTTTGCGGACATGCTGCAGAGCCTGACTATTTGCATCAGCGGCAGAGCAGTCATCAACTCTGTACGGTGGAACGATCGTGACTTGATCGAGCACAACAATGTTCTGATTATCCCACCTCACTTCCGCTAACCTACGTTCCAACACATTTACACCACAGCACCAGAATCAGCACCCTTGTAAAGATTTGCATCATATTATGACGCATAACAAAGTGCTTCTGTTATTACTAATTTACTATTACACACATTAGCTTAGGACAGCTTAATCTTCATTATGATGTACTTAGTCCAAAGTTAACATTGCCACAGTTCTACAGTTGTTAAGTGTCAAAAGTGCCACTGACAACCAAGTACTTGTGACATGGTTGATCTGCCAATGACAGCAAAAATGCACACACTGCCCAAACAATTTGTTAACTCCATCTCTCTACTGGGCAGACATCTGCCATCTTCACACAGATATCTCAGTATTTCCAGACTTTCTCCAGATCGCATATCACAACATTGACAAGTTCACAACTCTAAATAGAATTCATTTCAAAAACTGTTGTGACACCCCATCTGTCCAATAAGTCGAACATTTGTGCGAAATTTTGTGCTACTTGAAGAACCTATGATTTTGACATTATGTAGATCATAACTTTACTGCACAGTAATGTAATACACTAAGAATGATACAAATTTATAATAACCAGTTACTACCATTTCATTCCTGTAACTTTGTATATAAACCCCTAGTCAATGACAGCGTAAAAGTCAACAAGGACCAGTACTTCAACAAAGTGTGAAATTGCTGATTAATGTTGCCCCCTGCACAGGCCTGTAACCCTGCTGAATCATAAATAAGCAAGCCCAGCTTTTGGCCGAGAGGGTTCAACGACTAAATCTCCCTACCACAAGCGTACCTGCCAATTGGCATCTACATGTGTCAAACGGTTTAAGCAGGATGCACAAATGTGAAAGACAACAGACGACACACCGTTAAACTGCACCTGTTAATCTTACTTACAACAGACAGACCACGCTACAGAGAATTGTGTAGCAATAGTTGGAATTGCCTGCAGCAGCAATTCTGCTTAAAACATCAGATAAACTAAAACGTGCACAGATAATAATTCACTCAAGACAACTGCAGCAGTGAGTGTCACCAACGTTTTTGTGATAGTGTCAACAAGGCGCTGGCCGACAGTGCTGACGCCGACACCTATGTAACCAAGCTTCCGCATCTTTTCATCGACATTGTTTCTAAAGCGAGTGCTCAACTGAAACAGTATAACAGCAATTAGCAACTGATACACAAAATCAAACAAATATAAATATAGAATTAATAAAAAAAAAACATGTCACTACACACATATGCCGCAATTTGCTGAATAGCACAATAACAAAAATAGCACTACAACAATTATACTGCAGAATTAAATTCACCGAACCTAAAAATATATTGTTATTACTACTTGTAAATTTTTCCAACATTTTACATGACCGTTAGTGAATAGGGACCTACTTGGCAACAAAAGTCTAAGACTACCTGTGTTCTTCAACATCACAAGCAATAGTCTTGCATACTCACACAACACAAGTTACAATATAAAATTTAAAATGCAAGCTTAGGAATAACAAACTATGCACATTATCGGCTATACAATAAGAACAAGAGTATAATGATGAGATACGCAGATACCTTGTTATAGTTCAGGTTTGGCAAGGGTGGTGGCTGCATATCAGGAGCCTCATTAATCAGTTGAACGTTGCTTATATATGAAAGATTCAGGAACTGCACATTATGTGTATTCGGTTTGCCCGACTTTGAAATTGACTCTGTATCGGCAAATAAAGGAAAGCAATGTACAGCGCAAAACAATACATTAAAATCACATTTAACGAGTAAGCTTAATCGTAGTCCATACATGTACTCTTCTTCCTGAGTTCAATATAAGTTAATGTCCAAAAACAAAAATTATGTTCACCATGCACACGTACGCTCCATATGCAGTCACAAAGTGTTACTTACAGTGCAGATCGCACACAATTAAATGGCATATCTTTAATCAGCTTCTTCTGCAGCATTTGGCACTTAGTGGTATTCAACTTCAATTAATGTCAACCTTTACAACGACAAAACCCACCACCCAAAGTGTCCATCCTTGGATGACGTAATACTACTTAGGGCATAATCGATTTAGCAAAACTGAAACCAGCTTTGGGTTTAGGTTTCGATGTGTAAATGGACTGCACGAAACTGGTTTCTATGCAAACACACAATGGGGCATGTCACCTCGTGATATAATATAACGATAATATTGCAGCTTCTGTTCAATGAAAAGTTGAAAACCAAGAAGATAGAAGATGTGCTATAAAAAGACGTTCGCAATTCTACAATGCACGACTGTTTTATTACACAAAAGTCTCAAACTTTTTTCAGTCTGTTGTCAATATAATCAGCCGAAAATGGATAAGGTACAACGAACAGACAAACATACACGACTACACGCAAAACAATGATCTTGTCAAACAAATTCACATAATTTACCACACATCCTGCGTGACATGCATATGAAAATAGCTGCCATATGACGGACGCTATTACATAAATTTATAATGCTAAAAATGAATTTATCTCAATTTTGGTCTTATTTATGTCTAATCTTGTACAAGTAAACAAACAAAAACCCGGTTTCAACCAGCGAAACCTAATCCAGAGACGGTTTTGCCAGTTAACCCCAGTTTCACGAAACCAGTTTCGGTTTCCTTAATAGATTGCAGAAAACTGCTACCCTAAAAGGAAACTGGTTTCAGTTTTTGCTAAATCGATTCCGCTCAGTATTTACTACTCAATTTGCCATACAATCCACTTAGAAGTTCAGACCATTTGCATGCATGAAAATTAACCGTGGGTTCAAAAAACAGACCGTGCAAACTCGCACGGTTAATAACGTTTTCTGCGCGACATCAGACCATGCATCCAAAAATAGATTCTAACGGTTCAAAAGCAGAGATGTGCAGACGCCATGTGCAGACGGAATGCGCATCCGCAAACATTCTGCAATGGATGCAATTTTTGATGTCTTTGCGGATGTGGATGCTCCTTAACAAAAACAAATTTCTCAACCAAAATGTTTCCATTCTCTAGTAACAATAATACTACAAAATTAGAGTTGCATTTGCAGTTTTTGCACATGCCACATTGATTAAGGCTGGCAGATCGGATTGGCACTTTTCCAATGACGCTCGTGACATCTTGATGCACATGCTCGCTTGATTGGTCACAACATCGGTTGATGTCAGTGATGTCATACCGTAACCCTGCCATGCACCGTGCTCAGTTGTTATGCCAGCGGCCACCATCACACATCATGGGGTCACTGTAAAGGCGCCTAGAAAGATGAGTCATCACATCGGCAGCAACCTGATCCTTCCATTGCTTCGTGGTAAAAAATGTTCCAGAAAAAAATTAAAAACATTTAAAAACGTAAAAAAAAAACGTAGGAAAAATAACGAACGTTTAAAAATGTTGATAAAAAACGTTTGCCTTAATTTGTACGACTTCTTGCCTAAAACCTAATGCTGTAATTGCAGTACAGCTAGAACTAAAGAAAGAGATAAAAATTTTATTCAATTTCAATTCAACCGTGTAGTCATAAGACCACGTATCACTAGACTAAGTAAGTAAACTACCACCACTCGGTCCACTATAGCTTATTAATTCGGTTGTGTGGCTTTAAAAGCCCTTCTCGTCGTTTTCACTAGAATTTTCAAATTTTGATAAACTTTTTTTAAAATAAAAAACATTGAGAAAATTAAAAAAAAGACGTTTAAAAACGTGGCAAAAATAAAAAACGTAAAAAATGTTTTTTACATCTATGCTTGGTGCATTAGAAGGACAGAGCCTACCAACCGGACATAGAAGCTGCCATAGAAGGCTGCCCATAGAAGCTGTCTCGGCAAGCAGGAATCGTCCATTCGGCACACATGACCAAACCATCAAAGACGATTCCACTGAACCTGTTTCCCAATGATGGGCTGTTCCATGTAACCAAAGATCATATCTGCCGTGAAAATTCATGGCAGATAGCCATAATCGACTACTTATTATCCGTGAATTATCACGGCAACATCCTTTTACTTTTGGATATATGCCGTGAAAATTGATGGATGGAAACGTATATACTGAAGTTGAGAAAAAAACGAATAATCACACAATTTAAGCTATATGACGTTAATCATTAACCACGTCATTATGTCGTTCTCTTATAACAGTGGCAATTATGAGTGGCGTGAAAAATTTGCATGTTGAGGAAGCATGACTTGATTTTTTCACCACATTTGCTGCCAACCTTACGCATCGTAGCTGGTAGTCACTTTAGACAATAGACAAGATGGAAATTTCAATGCTGTTTTATTGCAAACTGTTTGCTATGGTCATGAGTCTGACTGATTTGCAAGATTCTTTTGCTGCCAATGTCCGGGCGAAAATATAGACAAGATTTTAGTGCTATGTTTTTAACTCATTGCATATAGTTTATACATTTTAGAAACACATCAGCTGAAAAGCCATGGCCGCTTACCAGTGATGGGATCAACTACATAGGCTAGGCCTCCAGGAAACAGAAATTGCTAACTTGCTATTATTGCTTGCATAATCTGATAATACTGTACTAAATAGCACTGGCAACTATTTTACTGTACTTCGTTTCGATGCAAATTCACAGCAGACAGGCCTAATAATAGGCCTATTCATTTTCCATAGATTTTCACGACAGATAACCATTTCATGCTAGCTTCCGTGAAAATTCATAGCAGATAGCAAAAACTGACTACTTATTTTTGGTAAATTTTCACGGCAGATAACACCTTGCCTATGCAACGGCAGTGTATCGGGTCATTCCGCAGCTGGTTGCATCAGGTTACCTCTAGTATTCGGCGAAGAGAGCACATCTGGAAACATTATCGCTGTTGCTGGCAGTGCAAACACGGACGCCTAATGGCATAGTTTTGCAGATGCGAAGGCATCTACCCTTCAGATACGAATGCAAAATTTCAGGATCCACACATCTCTGTTCGAAAGTGACTTTTATTTATTGGAACTGCAGTAAAAAAGTTCGCCAAAAAACCAACAAATGACTTACCAGTTAATAATGTACATAATTTCAATAGATTATTTCCTTTGGTTGTTTTCTGTACAGTCTTCAGTACTTAGTGCTACACTTCGTCCTAAACTGCACATTGTGTATTCGGTTTACCAACTCTGCCACACGAGGCGACTGGCCCGACGCAGCGATCCGACAATACACGTATCCACCCGTCGTCTTTTAGACCGACCGCTAATATTTCCCCTTCTTATACAATACAATACAATGGAGAATTTGCGCTCAAAAACTGACAACTTAGTCGTAGCTGTCTGTCATGTTATGCACACTTTCAACAAACAGCAAAACAAAGGATACTAAGAGCCAACATTTTTGTCGGCAAATCAAAAGCAACTACATCGCCCTGAATTTTCAAGCCGTGGCACGTTTCGCATGAAATTGTCATGCCCACTTTAAAGTACTCGGCATCCGCCATGTTTATTTTCCTACAGAAACCGGAAATAAAAATGTGAGAAATTGGTGATGACAATGTTCATTATTCGAACATTTCCTAAAAATTTAATAGCCAAATATGGTACTTTTGTGACAGCACAGCATACTGAAAACACTGCCAGTAGTACGGTTTGGAAAGTCGGAAAAACTTCGATTTGTACAATTCTCAAATATCTGTGACACTTATTACTGTAGCAGAAGCAGTGTTATAGGTTTATCACGCAGCAGTAGCGTCGATCCATCCTCAATATTGGGGACCCGAAGGTAAAGATGCAGTATATAGGCGCCGAGAACAAGACGACTCAGACCAAGTCAAGTAAAACAAAAAAAAACCCAGCTGATGCTAGGAAAAACGCGCTACAGCTTATGCAGTTCCTGTTGCATTACTGACGGTGGCGGAGCATAATGGTTAGAACGTCTGTCTTGGCCGGCGAACTTTCCCTATCCTGCGCTAGAGTGATAGATGGCTGTTTGACCACTTTGTGGGTAAAGCGTCCGCTATCAGTCAACCAGCAAGGCCAACTCAGCCTGCCATCCCTCCTGGGTCGGTTAAATGAGTAGTAACCCATTATATAGGTTACGGAAGGTAGGAACCTTTGTACACCTGACTGGGGCTGCCTGGGCAGCCGCGGCGCCAGCCTGTTTCTGCAGGCTGCACGACCAGCGGTTCTGGTAGTGTCTACGCGACGATGCGCTATACAAATTACAACCTTTACCTTTACTACCTTTTACGTTCAAAGTCTATCAAGGTCAATGATTTTCATGTCATACGCGTCTTCCTATGAGTGAATAATAGCAACCTTCGCCATTTCCGAGATACTGTAAAATTTCTAATACAAGCATACAGTAGCCGGGTCTCTAATAAAAGCCGGTTCCCTAACATAAGCCGTGTCGACGATATAAGCTGGACATCCAAGTAGTGGTAGTATACTTGTTGTTGTAAGTGTACTAGCAGTTGCAGTAGTAGTAGTAATCAGTTGTACATGCAGTAGTAGTATACACTCACTCTAAATTGTATTGTAGTAATTGTATTGCAATTTGCACGCAGTATTTATAGACAAAGTGTATTACCCTGGTATGACAGGTTGACAATGTCTTAATAGAAGCCGAGTTTCAAATATAAGCTGGAAGGTCTAGGTCAAATGTTGTGATAGTAGCCAGGTACTTCTATTAGCATTTTTACAGTATGGCCAGTTTTCCATTGAAAATGCACATTTTTCCCGCCCCCTCCATTCAACCCCACTTCTGAAAATGTTCGCCTTGCACTAGCTTGCTAAAATTTTGCATGCCTACAGTTATGTTTAAGACACAGTGCTAATTATTCGTGTACAAGTTTTCCCATAAAACCTAAAGGTTAGCCAGTGGCCACAGTACACCAGTAACAGTTTAACACGAAGCCGTGCCATTAGACAACTACAGCACAGCTGTCACACATCAAAAAAGGAGGATAGAGCCCTCAGTTGACTAGGCCTAGGGGACAGTTCTAAGCTTCCGCGACAATACGACAGAGAATTTGCACTCAAAAACTGACAGACAAGTTGTCAGTTAAATGGACGGGGGTAGAAAAATGTGCATTTATCAATGGAAAACTGGCCATATGTCGGAAACAGTGCTCATAGATATGGCCAAGGTTACTATTAACCACTAATAGGAAGTGGCATACTTTAGTTGGCAAATCTGTCAGACGAGATGAAAATCATTGACCTTGGATGACCTTGAAGGCCGTTGCATGCTGTTGTGGCTAAAGACAGCACAAATAATTAGTGGAGATGCAATCAGAAACAGCATCCATAACAGAACAGTTTTATTGCAAGCCTATCAACACTGCTTCCTATGCACAAAAGAATGACGTATCTGTAAGCCTAATCTGCAAAACAGGAGGGATTACAATTAAGCAGCTCCTGGGACTCAGAAATAGAAGAATAACAATCCCTAGTTTATATGCACAAAATTTTCGTATATATACATACTCCATGGAGTACAAATCGAGTCCTAAAACCACTCATCCCAAACGCATAAGCAGTAGGCTACTAGCAATGGGATGTAGGCAGTTTGCAAATCTAGATTTTTACGTCAACTCTGTCCAGATTATTTCTGCGCATGCCATATCAATGTCAGTACTTAAATACACTTTAATTTAAGTAAAATGCAGCCTACAGTGTTTGCACACAGTAGCATCATGGCCAATAGGGTAGGGTCCCCAAATTTTCCACTGTGGAAAATTGTCAGAAAATCTTGTCTATTGGATAAATTGTTACACAAAATGCAAAAATTGGAGCTATAACCTGATATTTCAGAAAATTTAGAAGGAAAATCAAACTTCTAAGCATACATAATCTCCTCTGTCAAAAATCTGCAACTGCATGTCAGAATTTTGTTGGCAATTTGAAGTCTCTCTTGGAAAAATGCTACTTTTTGCTCCACCTAATTTTTTAACCTGATGCCACTGCTTGCACATATATCCTTATAGTCCACTTTGTTCAAAATAGTACTGACTCAAACACTGATGGCAACAACCATGGCAAGGTAGGTCCAGTACACTCTTACATTCTGACACCTCCATATCGTATTTATCCATGTCCTGCATCTGTTGATACTAGTATGTCACAAATATGTCGATATCAGACTTATCATCAACATCCTGACCCCTGTGAGTCATAAAGTGCTTCTGCATGTTGCCAACCCGTGCAAACTGTCGCCCGCATTCCGCACACACGTACGGCTTGTCACCGATTCTACGGAACGGCCTTCCATCAATCATGGCGGACCCCTCACTGTCGTGGATGAACACGTGCTTCTGCAGATTGCGGTAGCGGGCAAACTGGCGATCGCACTTGGGACAACCGTACTGTTTCTCCATGGTCTGGACGGGTGTAGGACTGACGATATCCTCCAGACCCTGCTCACGACGCCATCGGTGCGCCTGCATATGCCGCTCGAAAAACCACAACTTGGCAAACTGCTTTCCACAAACCGAGCACATAAAACTCTTCTCCTCCGCCGAAGCGTTGGGGTCACCCTCCACTCTCTGCAGGTGGGTTCTCATGTGCTTGCGGAGGCTGAGGGAACGGGAAGTAGCAAAGTCACACACGACGCACGAGTACCGTTTCTCGTGGCTGTGAGTTATGAGGTGTGAACGTAGTGCGGTCGACGTTGTGTAGCGATTTCCACACTCCGGGCACGCATACGGACGCTCGCCTGCAATACCAGACGTATGCAGTGCAAATAAATAGGTAGTTCTACTTCATACTCATGGATTAGAAATTTTTTCATCATTTTTCAGTCCACTTTTTCGATCAATTATATATAAGTCTTACTCTAGTTCTGTTCTTAATGAGCATCAGGTTTAAAAAGTAGATCAGAAAAAAGTGAAGTTTTCTCTCAACAAAACATGAACTTGCATATTGTAACCACTCTCCCACACTCTGTAATTACTCTAAATCATGTCATGTTGACCCACATCCTGCGCAAATAATGAAAAAGTATTAAGTAAAACTGTATGATTACATCTATAGTGAACAGTTTACACTGGCAAGATACAGCATAGTGCATCCCTGATGATACTAACTAACAGTACAAATTCAGCCAATTATGACCACTCTAGACCATATGTTGCTAAATTTAGCCGCCCGAAAACTTTCCACTCAGCTTTTTTACATTTACAGTAGTACCTGTAAAACACCAAAAAAATGTTATGATTAGCTAAAAACCACCAGAAAAGAACACTGCCATAATTTGTGAATGGTATTTGCACTAAGTAGTAGGGCCCACAGTTTTTTTTGCAGAAAATTTTGCTAAATTTCGCGGGCCGGTTTGCAAAATTCCGTAGCTTGCCGTGGCAAAATCGTCTAAATTACGCGGCTTACCACGGCTTTCCATTTGTGAGTAAACTGATCTCTATCCTGTTAAGAAACTTCAGCTATTGAAAGTTGGCGTTGTGATGAATTATGCTAGCAACATGCAGAAACTAGATGGTTGTTACGACTCCGTCGACCGATATGACTCCGCCACCGTGTGACAAGAAGGGAGTGAGGAAATCACAAAGAATCTATTTATAGCCAAGCAATAACTGGACCCTGCAGGCCGCTGGTGATTGGTCACGCACAACGAAAATGTGGCGTGATTCGTCGCATCTCATGAATATTCATTATCCGCATGGCTAATGAGCATCGCTGCAAACGTTTGCAGCAAGAGAATAATTTTTAAACACAGAAAGTGTTATTAATAGATTAACTACTAATGAATAAGGAAACCAACGAAATTAATGACCAAACCCCAGTGTTGCAGAAAGACTTAGGGTTTAATTGATCCAGAAAGAATTAGGCGGTTTGATGAATTAGAAGAGAAATTATGTAAGAAAGGTGACCGCATCACTATACGCGTAACGTCAACCGAGTAGAATTACTGTATAATGGCTTGCAAATGCTAACGCGCAGTGACAACTGATGGTGAACAAACATTAGCCAACTAACCGTCGTTGTTAGTGGACCAAAGTTCATGAATTTTTTTGTTCAACATGAAAGCGATCATAGTTAATAATGCCATTTACTGCTTGTCGATATCTCCAGAAATATTTGCACTCAAAGTCCATGAACGCAAAAACGCACAGACGGACGCACGAACAGTCCGAAAACATAATGCCTCCGGCCACTACGTTGTAGTTGGCGGAGGCATAAACATACCAATCGTTTTTTTCTTTTTAAAAATGCAATCTGCCAAGACGCGTTAGCTATTACTAGGACACATAACTTGTTCAGTTTGACTTTTCCCGTTATATAGTTATGAGTAATTAGTAATATTTACGTCATAAAGCCAACAATCATACTAATCGCTGTTCATTTCTCAATTCACCCGAAATTCTGCGGAAATATCAAAATTCTGTGCAAAAGATCAAATTCTGCGAATCCGCGGCTCGACTCGAACTGTGGGCCCTACTGAGTTATATAGTGATAAAGATCTTCAAAAACAGCAACATAATTTAATACTGGTAATAGTTTCTGGACAGCTGATTTCAGAAATATGACAGTACTCTGCATGTTGCATAGGCTCAAGAAATCACTATCAATAACACAGGCAACTGCTACAAGTTTCAGGCCCAAAATTTCTTTATCGATCACATTTTTTCAGCTCAGCCAAAAAGTGGCCATAAACATGGTAAATTCCAAGAATTTTCAGCTACAAATTAGCTTTACCACTGTTTCCCGCTTAGCTCCAAAGCAGCCAAAAACTTTAACATGTCAGCGACAAGTGAAAAAGAAGTTCAACTTGGGGGTCTAGATGACTCAGTACTCACCTGTGTGCGATCGTCGGTGCTCAACCAAGTGGCTGGATCTGCGAAACCGTTTATCACACAACTTGCAAGCATAGTGCTTCTCCTTGGAGTGCGTCAAGACGTGGTTCTTCAGAGTACTCACGCTTGTGAACTGACGCCGACACTGCGGGCATGAAAACGGGCGTTCTCCAGTATGTATACGCATGTGAGACTTCAGATTGTATGCCTGAAATTTTGCGCATACAGAATTAGTCGTAGCAGAGCATGATGATGATCATCAGTGTGTATGGTATCAGAATACACATGTGGGACTTCAGATTATACGCCTAACACATCACACACAGTAGTAGTAGCAGTGATGGTGGTAGTCACAAATTCTGTCAGTGCTCGGCAGATTGCATAAAAACACAATAAACTTTACTACTGCTAAGCTTATAAACTGATGTCTGATTTCACCACGATATAACGGTTTTTAGTCTTTGTGGTTGTGTTACAAATGTGTTTTATGTATTCATGGGCTTCGAGCCTGCCACTGAAGACAAATAAATAAAATAAGGTATAGCACTAAACATTGAAGACAAACAACACCATGATGGCCTTTTTGTGAAAAGTTTGGCAAATGAGAGCATTGCGACTATTTCATCTTTGCACTCTTAAATAAATTAAATGCCTCCGAAATAGAGCTGGTGCTCACTTCCAAAGTTACTCCGCTAGCAGCTGTCACTGAGATACATTTAACAAGTGTTGGTATTACCCCACAGACTATCTGGTAAATCGTTTACGTTTACCTGCAGACTGATCGTCATATCAAGTTTATGTTTTGTTAGTGACACAATGTTTATCAAAACATATTTACAAAAAAATTATCAGTTGCTAGAAATTTCTAATGATTGACCTTGTAATTAATCACTAATTTGAAGTAATTTCCACATATAAATTGTGAATACCTCTGCAAACTGACGAGCACATATGGGACAGGTTGCCATCTTGGCTCCAGTATGAGTGCGCAGATGTTTTTCCATGGAACTCAGCGGAGCAAGATGTCGGCCACACACCAGACAGGCATTCCACATGAGCTCTGGGGTGTGCACCGACACATGATCCGCCAGATCCACCATCAACTCAAACTCCAATCCACACATTCCGCAGTCCATGATCATTCCACCACCGGCGGATTCCGATGTGTGCCGAGCGGTATGGCACTTCAAGATTTTCTTGTCTTTAAACCAGCGACCACACTCCAGGCAGATGTTTGCTGATGGATGACTTGAAACGTGGGACTGCACACAGACAGAACACTGGATTGTATTAGTACTGGTAGTAGGAGCAGCAACACTGTTAACAGAGCACAGTAATAGTACTACGAATAGTATTGTAGCAGTGACAGTAGTAGTAACAGTGCTGGTGGTGGTAGCAGAAGGGAACTGTTTCTTAATAGCAGATTGGATCATCAGTACATGAAATAAGTATATAATGACAACTTTAATTATGTAACTAAATAAAAGCAGGGTGTCTAAAATCAATGCCAGAATAAAAACACATATATCGAAAAATACGAACGTAACACGTCTGCACTGGAGAGGTCTCTCATTTCATACTATCATATGTAATGAACTTAATAAGAATGAATTACAAAATCAAAAACAATTGAGTAAAAGCTATCTAGCTATGGTGAGTGGTGACATATACAAAACGAAGACTACAGATATAGTAGACAAACATTGTAACGCTTAACGGCAGTGAACTGTCTACATATGGTAAATTTCCATTAGGCAAACCAATTGGCCAACTTGATAGTAACCCAAAAGTTGCCAACTAAATGGAAAAAGAGTTGCCAACTACTTTGCCTAATGGAAACTGGCCAATACTTTTCAAAAGTATCTACTATGCTATAAGCAAAGAGCATAAAAGAATACAGATGACTGGTGTAAAACCTGAAGATCAGTCAGGCTGTCAAAGCTAGTACCACAGACAAAGCAAGTATGATTGCCAGACTCTATGTGTGTGCTGGAGTGAATCTTTAGTCCACCGACTGTAGGAAAAGATCGACCGCACTCCACACACTCGTACGGACAGTCCTAGCATACACATTTTTACTTTTTCAACACTACAACTACTACTACAACAATGACAATGATTGCCGGGACTCCTAGTCCATACCAAAAGCAACAACTTACAGCTATAACTGTACGACCCTAATAGCACAGCAACATGTCAATTGCTGAGGTGCCGATAACCAAGAAACAGAAAACGTTGAAAAGGAGTGAGAAATGTGAAATATCTGTCATACTATGATAGCACGCAAAAAGTGTGAAAATTGTAAGCAATACTTTGCCAATCATGTGCAGCTGACTCCAGACACTGTTCCATTCTACTTTTGCCCCAGTTGTGCCCCTGTCACTTTTCCTGAAGCACCTAGAAGGTGCATACGAACTACTACTACTAGTACTAGTACCACTACTTAAATTCAGCCGCAAGAATAACATCTGTACGGCCAATCAGCGCCCTAGAGATTTCTTTTAAATGATAGTGCATTATATAAATGTTCACTTATAATTATTATTTATTCAAACAAAACATCAAAATTACCTACATTTGATAAATTTGCTGACAATCAGTACTGACACAGTCAACTGATGATCAATTTACATACTTGGTAATGTGCACAAAATTAATAAGACTAGAATTTGTTAATAATGCAAATCAAAAATCAAACAAACGAAACTGAATGAATGCATTCAGGATTCAATGGTACTTTCAGGTTTCTATTTCACAGTTTTAGCATTTCAATGAATTTAGTAGTGTGTGCATTTTGTAGCTCATCATGACAGAAAATCAACCAGTTGGTAAATGGTGAATGCCAATAATCAGCCAATCAGTTAACACCTTATTAGTACATCTCTAAACATTACTATTACTACAAAGGATGGAAGCAGAATGGATTGCTCAAAAAGTCAAACCTGTACCATAGGCTGCAACTAAGCCAACATGGTTCCTAATCTTATCCTTAAATTCTTGTCCTTATTCTTAAACACATACACACAAAACTATAGTACCCTCTTCACAAGAATCTTGCGTGTCTTTGCAGAAACCGAGCATGGCTCAAAGTCACCACTCCAATCTCCATCAAATTCCGCTCGTACTTTCCTCGGGCGACCTCTCCGACAGGGTGACGACTCGCCTGCCTTATTATCCCGCTTCAAACCTGGAATTTCCAAATCATATCACACAAAATGTTCATTTAATGAAGCAAATGACACATGACAAAATTTGACCAGTGACCGTCAAATCATCAATCAACCACAGATGTCTTGATAGCAAAGTTACTTCATGATTCATAAAAAATTATTCAAATTAAACAATGAAGTATGGGTATAATTTTCTGAAGATCCAGGTTTAAAGAATACAGATGTTGTCAGAAGGTAAACTAAAAGTGACTGAAATGTTATGTCCTCTGGCAGAGTGTTTCAGATGCAGGTCGAGTTAACTATAATTTTAAGTAAATAAAGCATGATACAAATACAACACATGCAATACGCATAACTCTGGGAAAAAACAACATTCGTAGGATAAAGTCACAACCAGTAAAATAGAAAACCGGTCCAGTAGCTGCCTATCACCAAACACTATACAAGTACTAACAGTGATAATGTCCTATGCAAAAAAATTAGACATTACAAACGTTCATCATCAGTAATTTTTAGCCGTCAAAAAATTAAGTCCACAATTTTATCAACTTTAAATGGATTAAAAATAAATTAATTCATTAACTGTTAAATAATCAATTCATCTTCTTAATGATTAATGAATTAATTAATTGTTAACTTCTGCAGCCCTACTGAAAAGTGCTTGCAAGGCAGTTGATTTACCATTCTGCTCTAGTGGTGACATCCACTGTCGTTCACGTTTCAAACCATCTCCAGAAGCACTGATGTAATTCTTAAGTGTCTCCTCATCTGGTACAAGATCATCATTGTTGTCGTCGTATCCGACAAGAGTAAACTCACTGGTCACAGTCATCTCCAGTTCAACATTGTCATTATCATCTGTCTCGCAATCCATCGCCAACATTGCTGACATAGGCAGATTATTCTCCGATGATGTAGGATTATTATCGGCTTTATGCGATGGTGTATCCAGAACGATTCCAGACCAAGAAATGCCCTCTGAATTCCTGCCAGTGTTCACATAATGTACGTCGACGGTGGAAACTCCGGATACTTTCTGGCTTTCTTTTTTCATCTTTTGTTTCAAACCACATCTAACTCCAAACACACAGTGTCATCATTCATCCATCCAAAAAAGCAGTGCACAAAAACAGTAAGGAAATAAAACTTGCACTAACAACTGCCTGTGAAATCTAAGCACAAGACAGAACAAGACAAAAATAACTAACAGTTAATATACATGTATACCAGAAATGAGAACTGTCTCATACAATGACATATTACACTTTTTCAACTTGTAGAACAAGATCTTGTAAAAAAAAAAGCAGGAGGCGAAAGAGCCAGGGGCGAAAAAGCTAGGGGGCGAAACGGCAGAGGCGAAAAAAAAACATAATTCGTCTGCGCTACATCGGGTGGAACATACTGGGTTTTCGTACATTAAGCAATCGGAAAGTTTCAAAAACGATTAGCGTCGATCACTATAGTGTAGGGCGGTCACGTTAAACACTATAACGCAATATTATTCATTTTTTACGAAATTCTAAGCACCAATTTGGCGTCTATTTTGTTATTCTATGCCACAGCAAACCGGATGTAGAAAGTTAATTTAAAATTGGTGATGTTCGTTCGAACAAATTTGAAGTCGATCGATACCGGAAGCAAGTAACAACAAGAAGTCAGCTGTAGCTGCGGGAGGTCGACCGTACAGTCTATAACCGAAGGTCGCTGAAAGAAAGCGATTTCCCTTGCAAAGTGACTGTAAGCAGAAACCGCTATGGCGATTGGAGACGCTGCTACCGGCATATCGAATGCTATACAATCAAAACGCTTCGATACGATCATAAGATACGGTAATTCAGCGCAGCAGAAACCTTGCATTCAAAGCTGTGGTCAAACCGTTGCAGATAAAAACATGATTACTATTGACAATTTATAGAAACTGGTTTAACTCGTTATCGCCGTATTCAACGGTACCATATCGCAGGCCCCCTACGAAGTTACCGTTTAACCACAATACCGCACGATTGGCGTAGCAGAGTAACTCTCCAAAGTTATCCAAGGTCGAAGGTTTTTGTGTCATCTGAAAAAGCTTATGCGACTTTCTAATGTTGGTCATATCCGTTTCCGATGAGATATGCTTTACAGCAATTTATTGGTTGAAAACGCACATGTTTCAAACCCCCGTTTGTTCAACCCCAAATTTTAAAATGTTTTCTTTGCACTGGATCGCTGAAACTTTGCACCCAAAAGCAGTGACACCGGGCTAAGTAATCGTGCAATAAGATCTACCGTTTAGCCACAATACATGCGTTATGGACGACGACAGACAGACAGACGACACATCGTGGCAATAACTCGCCATAGCGGTCAGCCAATCTTCGTGATGGCATAGCTGTTTTTCTACACAGTACAAAATTGTTTCTTTTGGCGAAGGCGAACGTACGTAGTTTGTTGTGCATAGTTTGTAACTTTGTGCATGTGCAAAATGCATCGTGATTCGGATATTGACAACAACATACGTTATACGCTTACGGCTTAGGCTACTACAACAGCGCATTGTCAGCGACAATAGACCTTATTAAACACGGCACATTTGCGCGCCGATATTATTGAGCGCCATGATTAGGCCTATTGTGCACTGCAGGAAAAAATATGGCAGCATGTCAGAGTGCACTTATGGGCCTATTAACAATACCACATATCCCAAAAATGAATCCCTTATTATAATGTTTTGTCATTAACTGATTATCATTAGAAATTCCCAAGCCAAGAGAAATCACTGCAGCCAATCGCTATGCACGATTCAGCTAGTTTAAGACGGGCGCAGAAAATCTAGCCAGTAAAACGGCAGAACGTTGCAATTTTTCGACAAACGCTACAAATTTCCGACGAAATTCTGACACACATACGGGCGACGCCAAAGGGGAGAAGGTAAAAGGGAGGAGGACAGCTGCCCTCCGTGCCCTTGCCCTTGCCCTTGCCCCCTAGCTGCCCCAGGAAAAAAATTTTATGGTGTAAAGTGAAGTGCCCTCTGGTAACCATAGACATCATAGATGTTAAAACATTAATTTTCAGATAAAAAACATCTTTAAACACAAGTTTTTTTCACTTTTATAAAAACATTTTTAAACATGCATAAAAACGTTAAACTACACTATTCAGTCACGTAATAAAAAGAACCATCAATAAGTCAATAATACTGCTACATAACAAGTGGAAATGGACGTTAAACGCAATTTGTTTGTGAGAAATGCATCATTTTGTACGTTTACGTGTTAGCAACAACTAAAACAAGACATTTAAAAAAGCACAAAAACATTTTTAAAATTAAAAAAAAAACATTAAAACATGTTTTTATACTTTTATAAAACATTAAAAAAACACTTACATCTGTGCCATACAC
>Ga0209671_1000820_pt1 | contig 23130 bp, 16 predicted proteins | sample WorMetHERISLAND2_2_FD_187401 | JGI IMG/M metagenome (GOLD analysis project Ga0209671, IMG submission 187401) | Marine gutless worms symbiont microbial communities from Max Planck institute for Marine Microbiology, Germany - Olavius geniculatus... | ecosystem: Host-associated > Annelida >... | reverse complement strand
TAGTACAGGGGTTTACTTTTTTATTGGACACAGTGTATATTTTGTATTTGTGAATATTGTTTTCAATCGAACATTCGAAATATCAATTTTGTGAAAAGGAGAAATCTGTGAGAGGTATAGGCAGCCGTTTTTCGTAATTTTTGACTGAGAACTGTTATTTTCTAACTTGGCGTCCATAAGCCTAAGATTCGGAAGAAGAGGAGGAAGAAGTAGACTATTGCAAAAAAAAGAAGTTGCAGTAGAATAAAAGGTGATAAGATGAATTGCCTACGTTCAAGTTGATATTCCTCTGCGACCGTCTGAAGTGTGACGTGGAAGAATTGATCTCACTGTCTCACGGGCGAGTCTCTCTGTCCGTCTTGTCTCTCTCATAGATTTAAAAAAAACGTTTTTTTACGTTTTTTTATTCTTGCCACGTTCTTTTACGTTTTTAATGTTCATTTTATTTTTGGTACGAAAAAACGTGCATTGAAAATTTAGTCAAGAACTTGTTTTAACGTTTTTAGCGTTTTTTTCTGGAACGTTTTACATATCTATGGACAGACCGCGTTTTTTTGTTTGATGAACTCCCATTATTGTTATAGTCTGCCTGTCTCTGTTTAACTCTCTATAGGCTATATCAATAGAATCGTGGTAGGAAAGCGGGTAACAACCTCTTTCCCTTGTCCCGTGAAGTTTAGCCACTTGGAAAATTTTTTATTCCAAAAAAATTTGAAGCTAAAAGTCCCTAGTTTTTGAGACATCTATGGGTACAATTAAAATTTGTAACACCGCTCGTACTCAGTATCCTCTTTGTCGTACATTTGCAACTTACTGTTGCAATTTTTTTTCACCGGCACCTCGCCGCTACTCTATCAATCGTCCAGTAGTTAATATTGACGTCGTCTCGGCTGTATGGATCCACTGATCCGACACACTGACGGACACCGACACGCATTGCCGGGTCACCCATCCCAGTACTAACCGGGCTCGTCGTTATGCCTAGAGGTCGATCGTTCGGGGTTAAGATGGTTCCACGACCACAAATTGCAACTCTAACGATAATTTATTACACGCAGCCGTCATGTGTGACGAGGTGCTAGCTTACCGCTGCATGCAGGGCAGGTGTCCCCCGTGTGACGTCATCTGACCCCCCTGTCACGTGTCTGTATCGCCGCCACTGTGTCGATCAATCAGTCGATCAGCCACTGAATCAAAAGCTTTAATGAAGCAATCATCTGAAAAAAACTGCAACAGACTAAAATACTGTACAAGTCATGTTTCGTCAAGAAAATATTTATTTCTATTCTAATTTATTTTACACGCGGCAGGCAGCACATGCTAAGCGCGTCTTAGCTATTGCAAAGGCGTCCGCCCGGCCGTCTGTCTGTCTGTCCGTCACACCATGTAGCCTAGCCCAATCAAAACGGTGCAAGCTAGTATCACGAAATTTTCACCGTGGACTACCACAAAGACACTTTTTGTATGACAAAATTTCGTGCCGCTGGGTGAGAGGACTTTAACGAAGTCGTCCAAAGGGGTACTTTCTTAAAAGCCGTTATTTTATCGCTATTAACTTGTGTAGCGTGAACACGATTGCAGATAGGCATAAACTTGCTGCTCATTGTAGGAAGTACTGCTAACTATCATTCCGAGGATACTTACACGATACTTGAACGATCTTGAACCCCAAAACAGGATCCGGGTTTTAATGATTTGCGATTTTCGGCAGCGGTATACATTTCAGGAGTGAATTGCACCGAAACGACTGGAGATAGATTACGACAACTTGCTCATAAAATTTTCAGCATTAAACGTAAATTTCAGCAGTCTAAGCCTCAACCATTTATGTTCAAGGAATGTTCCGTACGGGATCGCCAAATTTGGGTACCCTTTTAAAATGCGCGATTTTTCCTACTGTGTTAATTTAGCGTGAAAACGTTGGCGGATAAACACAGACAGTTGCTATTCATGGTTACAAGCATTGCTGACGAACCTTCAAGGGGTACCAACATCGATGCCACTAAACGACCTTGAAATTGATTTTTCGCGATTTTAAGCTGCGACGGCTACTTTAACAGTAAATTGCACCGGAATTGCTGGAGATGGACCAAGATAACCTATACATAGCAAATTTTCAGCATAAAACGGTCTAAGTTTCGACTCCCTACGCTCAAGGAATTCTTTCTACTGGGCGTCAAATTTGTGTACACCTTTAAAACGCATTTTTATTTTATTGCACGTTGTAAGCGTACACGTATTTCCATAATGGTAGGACAGATGCTGTTGCACGTCACATGAACATTTATTGCTCCAATTACTTGTTTTTTTTATTATAACGCTCACTTAGAACCGCAGGCTTAAGATTATTAAGATTATTGCTTATTCATGTGTCATTGCAGATGGCTGGCGTTAATAAGTAAAGGTCTAACACTTGGATTAGCTTTGGTATTAACTGCCGTTTTCCATTATTTTTTTCTCTCAACTTAATGCACTCGCAAATGTTGGTACTGAAGCTAAAGATAACGCCGATGTTAGTCGCCAGTTCATGTTCGCGATGATACTGTAACTGGGCATTAATTCTAAGACAAACCAAACTGTTAACTATAGTGCTAAACTTTTTTATTCGACGAAAACTGGCTTATTGTGAACTGCATCTGTGAAAATGCAAGGGACAATGCCACTGCAGGAACGTTTGAACAGTGAGTGAATTAAAAAGCTGCATCGGTAGCTTACATCAGACGAGAAGTGATCGTGACGTCACGGTTGTGACTGCGCGAGCTCGCAAGTTTGTCTGTCTGCCTGTCAGTCTGTCGTGTTCGTCTCTCTGAGAAGCTATTTGCATTCTGATGGGAGTGTTGTGCTTGGTGGTGGATGGATCACACTTTGATGAATTCGCATTGATTGTCTCTCGCCTATCTGGACTACTGTTGGGGGCTGTAATCCCAAAAGAAGTGGGCGCGCGCCTAGAACTTGCGGCGTAAGGGAACATCAGATCTGGCTTCAATCGTTGTCAATGCTTTGTTTTTGATTCTCTCTATATATCCCGGCTATCTTGTTACATTTTTCTCTCTTCAGTTCCCTTTACAACATTTCGTTTTTTGATTAAATGACAGCTTTTCCGTTACTTTTCCAGTGCAAATTGTATTCTTTTTCGCGTTACTCGAATTTTTGTGTCTTTCGCGCACGCTTTCTTTCAAGTAATAGTTATGCAAGCGCAATATATTCAGCTTTATTCACAATATATAATGGTAGCATACAAGTGATAAATCAAATAGGCCTAAAGATAAACAACAAAGCATGCCAAATAACAGCAGAAAAACCGGCAACTCAGACAAACGTCTTAACTGATCGACAAAATTTCTGTTCAGACAAACTTTGCAGCAAAATAATGCAATGAAAATCATTGTAAATGTGTGAACGTTGTGAGCCTTCTATTTACATCGATTTTAGTAAAATATTGGGAGCACACGCTGCTGCTTTGAACAAGGTGGGGACGAGACGTACTCCGCCCCTCGACAACTTGTAAAGTTGTCTCTGTAGCAACTAGTGCGGAAGGAAAGACGGATGGGTGGAGAAGGAACCAGGCCACGTGTCTCGTCTCGGCAGCCAGTTCTAGGACAGCCAGTGTATACAATTAGACCTACAACTAGGCTACTTAATATGTATTCCGCTGTCTTAGGCTAACAGTAACAATGAAGCTCAGGCTAAGGGAAGTCCGGGAGACGAATGATTTTTACGCGCAACAGCAATTACTGCTGTAGCGCGTCTTAGCCATCGCAATTCTGTCCGTCCGTCCGTTTGTCTGTCTGTCACACGGGTGGATCAGTCAAAAGCGCTGCAAGCCAGAATCACCGAATCTTCACCGTCGGCTGCCTGGAAGACTCTAGTTTCAGGAACCGTAAAGCTTTTCCATAAATTCGAAGGGGTCAGCCCGAACGAGGGCGCTAAATGAGAGGGGGTAGGCAAAATCTGCGACATTCAGCCGATATGGCGTTGCCAGAGCGAGATAGTCGCGCCATCAGTTCTACATTTAAGACACCATAAGCTTAGGGCCTACATATTTAGTCGTGGGGTGTCTGGCGCGATCTGGTGAATGATTATGTTTCACTGGGCCTTCTGTGAAACTAGCCAAAAGCCGCACGGATGAGGTCTATGGATGAAGTCTACGCATCACTAGCGTACGAGGGTGCACCGCTGTTGCGCGTTCCTGTTTGCATTAGCAGAGCTTTACTTGTTTGTAACTACGGTAGTGGAAATTAAGGTCTAGGCATATAATGACAGCGGCATCGTGGGTTCAAAAAGTAGGCGAGGCAGGTAGGCCCCTATATATATATATATATAAGTTGCAATTTTAGGACAGACTGCTGCAAATTTCCGACACAGATCATGGATGTTCACGATTGCAATTGTGATCTCAAATTTTCTCAAAATGACAGTTTTCAACTTCAAATTTTGCATTTCTGCACGAAAAACTTTCGACAAGAAGGTTTTCCGACATTTTTGGATAGCCCAAAATTTATGGGGGATGGTCATTGGTCATTAGTCAATGCCAGCCTCTTCAGCGAGCACCAAAAGTTAAAGGTTATGTATATAGGTACTTGTGAGAAGTCCATCGCCGATTTGCGGAGCGTCACCTGCCATATGGGATTATCTGCCATTTGACCGGTGAACGTACACCTCAGACAGACAGACCGGTACTCAACTCACTTACCCTGCAGAGATGAAAGGCTGAGTTGACCTAATGGTGGTGAACTTTATATACCAAGATGGTTTACCTATCCACAGACAGTCACCCGGCCACGTAGTAATTAACCACTTGGCAGCGACCCGACCGGGAGTCGAACCCACAACCTGTTGATCGTATGTCGGACACCCTACCGAATGTACGCTACCAAGCCACTAAAATGCCGTGCAATGCGCATAAGACTAACCTAATGAACCTAGCTCCGACGATCATGCGATGTTGCTGCGGGCAAGTTGTTCATTTGCTCCGCGAGGAAACTGATAGGCTTATCCAGCGATGTCTGAATATAAACTGAAGACGACGATGTCAATGGCGTAGTTATCGACACAAGTGATCGTAATCATTCATTAGCCTTTATTACTGTACGCCAAACGATAGAACATATGCCCTATTACAAAAAATACACAGAAAAATTTATTTGTTCGCAAATCGCGACATATAGCCAGATAGGCCTATAAAAGTGTCACCGTTATTATCAATTGGTTAATTGATTGACTGGACTGATAAAAAAACTAAACGTAACAGATAAAACTATATATATATATATATATATATATGGTGTTTACACAATCCAGCAAGCGTCCAGCAAACTTCCAGCAAACGTCCAGCATTAGCACGTGTATTTTGAATGCATTTGCTGGAAGTTTGCTGGACGTTTGCTGGATCGTGTAAACACCCCATAAACGTCCACGACAAAGGATTTCCAACTCTACGAATACTAAAAGCAGCAGAACGATCAAGCACCAAACAGTATTAGATTATCTCGCTGATAGGCCTATTACATCTTTTTTTCCGGTAAAGTAAACCTAGGCTAATTATTTGATCCAGTTGATGTCGATTGCATAGGACCGGGGTTCAGCTGGTCCAATGATAGACCCCTGCCTATACAGTGCAGACTTCGAGCAAAAAAGCAGGCGACACAAAAAATAACAAAAAGAAATATTGGCCTACTTAGTTCAAAATGTTAAAGTCAAGGTTGCTTACAAGGTCAGATGTATACAAAACTCATCTATATTGTTGTACACGTTATATACATAACTGGAAGCGATCAAGGATTTGAAACTTCTGCCGAGAATGGCTTAGCCCCCCCAGGCTCAAGCCACGCGGTAACTTCGCCAGCGGCGGGTCGCTGATGAAGACGACAGCGTTTAACAACGTATCGTTCCGCGCCACTGGCCGGCAAATCAATGACCGACAGCACTGTAGAGGTCAAATAGAGGTCAATCTTCCGGTCTTGCCTTGCTTTACGACACCATGGTAAACGCCACTTTGACACATTTCGCTCCACTACACATCCGCTATTTCACAAACCAAGCCGCGTGTGTCACGAAATATCTCTTAACAAATACGACGCAATAACAATGTAATGCGATAAAATATAATACGTTTTATTTATGATGTGTTTGGTGGATACAAACTGAAATCTAGTTTTTAGCTCGCAAGCTAAAGTACCTGAGCACTGTACTACTTTATATGTAACTGATTGTGTTCGGTGTTTTTGTGTTTTTGTATAATGTTTATATGCTCGTTTTTTTGTTTTTTTTTGTATAAGTTGCCACATATATGCCACCTATTTTTTCGGCCGATTTCGAAAAATGCATTTATTGTGCATTATATTGCCTGGATTGCTGGTCATTTAAAATTATTCATTATCGTTGAATTCGGTGCCAAAGTTTTTTTTCCGCAAATGATTAAATTTCTGCGGACCGAAAATGACCATTCCGCAGTCTACAGGCGCCTGCGATCAACAACGCCGATTTATATTCGCGTCTCGTCGTACGCGAGATCTCGTCGCGATTCTCGCAGTGTACGAGATTTCACGCGACGTCTCGTCAGAATTTCGCAAGATCTCGTGCAGTCTCGTCTGACGCGAGATCTCGCCGACACAATGGCGCGCAATTACACGAGATACGATCGCCGGAAAAATTGATAAGTATGCAAGTACCTTTCCGTGACAACAACAACATCAGCATTAGAAGCAGTTGTTGTTGTTGTTGCTACTGCTGCTGCTATTACTACAGCTACTACTACTACTACGCTATAACTGATATAAGTATGCAAGTAATTCCGCAGCGCCGTGGCAACAAGGGCGATCTTTGGCTTGTGACGCCGCAGAATTCGCAGTGCGGCAACGTCTTCAGTTTTTTCTGAGTTCTGACTGAATAGCCAGGATATATTCTGGTTCTCGAATCTTGAAAATTGGTTTGAACAAAAGCCTTTTTCAGTCATAGCGCATGACAGCATATATGACACGACAGTGTCGTACGCATGTCAGTTGTAAGACTTCCGCTATAGTCATATCAGTGACGTCATCAGTGGTGTCATTACAGTGATGTCATATGATGGTTGGGGCTGATATATTAACTGAATCCTCAAGGCAGCATTGACATAATGGACAAACCTAGTGAATGCTTAAATTGAGAGGAAACGCGGCGAAACATTTTTTCCACTGTTCACAGTGTAGCCCGGTAGTGCATAGCACTGGAGTTGTAAGGGCGACTATCAAAGTCAGTGGGAAACCCGAGATTTTGGGAACCTGTAGCTCCCAAACCCCTGAATCAATCGACTTGAAATTTGACTTAGATGATAACGTCGGCCACGCGACCCTACCTGCCAAAAATGATAAAAATCGGCCCAGCAGGGCCGGTGGGGCAAAGGGGGGAAATAGGCTATAATGTTTAAAAATGGATTGTTTTATTTTTTTTATACTTTTCTTGCCAAGCTCTGAAGCACACATTTTAGAGAGGATCGTTATATTTTTTGCACTGGATGACGTGTTTCGATGGGGATTGATTTCCTAGGGGGGTCTCAACATTTATCTTTAATATTTTTCCTTTTCAATCCCCCAAAACCACAAATTTTTGGCCCATTTTTGGACTTGGAGAAAATACCACTAAAAGTTCTTAACAATAGAGATGCTCATCTACAAACTACTCTTAATCGTCATCGTAGCCCTACCAAAGTGGTATAGTGAATAGGCAATGTGGCCTCGGGAATTCCAAATATGTGGTTATTTTGGACCCCTGCCTACAGATCACGGGACACGGCGCATGCGCAGTGAACTTTGGCAAATGAAAGTTTGAGGCTTTATATATCCCTAACGGTGCAAGTTAGAGGCATGGTTACAATGGACCACCTATAGGAAGTCGACCACCGCGAGTCGAATAGTCACGTGATTGGGTTGAGTCACATTATTGCTTTTAACTCACAATTAAATTTGCTAATAAAACAGCAAATATTAAATATAAAAAACTTACCAGTTTACAACACTGTGTAAAGGCGACCAACAGACCAAGTCACACATCCAAAACAGCAGAAATCATTTTGCTAGAACACAGAGTGATTGAACGACGAACTGGCTGCCCTTACAAACTCACGTAACGTGACCTAATACGGGTAAATGTTCGAGTCCCTGCGCTACAGATTTTCCGGTGATGGTATGGATCTATTCTTGAGCCCTTGTAAAAATTACCAAAAAGTTTCCAGCTTTAGGGAACAAAGCCTCTCCCCGAACCCTTACCAAAGGTTCTGCCCTGCCGGTTGCCCTGAACCCCGCCGCTCCCCCAGAGGGCTAGAACACAGCGCTCGCTATGGTCCTCCTTTGGCTAATCAGGGATCTACCCCTGGGATTTGGCCAAAGCTATACTTGTCACAATGCTGCGAACTTGTTGTATTATTTTGAGTCCGCAAGAAGTCGAGCAAGTGGGGACTGTGCGTTAGACTGTGTTGAGCGTAATCACTGTCGTCGCCATGCATCAAGTGCATTCACGTCTAAGTTGTATCGTGGGAACAGAGCAAGGTGCTCGCCGACAATAAATAAGTAACTAAGTCGGGTTAACAGCAGGTTTACCGTACATCAGTGCAAGGCAATAATAAACAATGTGGAATTGCCGAGACGTATATGGGGACGGTATCTCAATTCGAATTCTTTTCGTGCATTCTGGATTATTATCAAGGATTGTTCAACTTTAGAAGACAGCTGTAGCTGTGTTGATTAATCTGTAAGCCCTAGTATTCGCTAAGTGGCAACGCTGTTCTCGGCGGGGGTTTGAGATCTCTGATCGCTGCTAACAATTATTGCTGTCATTCTTCGGCAAAAGAAGAAGAATGTAAACATGCAGTGGGCCGACATAGTATGCGACTTTAAGCCTACAGCTGCGCAACACTAGACCTTTGAGCTTTTCAGCTACAATTTGGCACACCGCGCTTGGGTAACGTTCACACAAATTTAGTTTTTTTTTCTACGCGTTTTAATCTTCGCGCCAGGATCCCAAACGGGACAAACGATTAACGACAGGAACTGTAATGCAGCCTATTGGGACGGCGGCATAATAATAAAAATGCCTATATATTTCATTACGCGCGAAAGCAGGTACTGCTGTAGAGCGTCTTAGTCTGTCCGTCCGTCCGTCTGTCTGTCACACGGGTAAATCAGTCAAAAACGGTGCAAGTTAGGATTACCAAATTTTTACCGTCGACTGCCTGGAAGACTCTAGTTTCAGGATGAGCAAAGCTTTTACATAAATTTTAAAGGGGTCAGACTGAGCGAAAGCGATGAATGAGAAAGGGTAAGGAACATTTGCGATTTTTAGCTAATAAGTCGCTGTATCTCAGAAACAGTGCGAGATAGGACATAGGTTACTATTAATTACTAATAAAAAGTCGTACACGGGCTTTCGATTAGCACCGAGAGCAATGACCTTGGATAAACTTGAACACCAAAATAGAGGTTTTTATGGATTTTTGGCAATTATAGGCTGCGAGACACATTTAAAGAACGAATTGGTAGCACTGCGCCGAAATCAATAGAAATAGACAAGGACAAGCTGCGAATAAAATTTTCAGCATTAAACGTAGATTTCGATGGTCTACATATCGAGCATTGAAGAGCGGTACCCCCGTAAAAGTCGTTATTTAACCGCTGTTGGTCAGTTTTTCGTGAAAACGGTTGCAGATAGACATGGGCATGCTGCCTATCACAACAAGCACTAGTAACGAGCTTTTTAGTCGTATCAACATCGATGAATTTGAAAGACCCTGAACTCCCAAAATAATGGTTTTTAAAATTGTTTTTTTGCGATCTTCGGCTGCGGCGCACACTTCAAGAGTGAATTGCGACAAAATGGCTGGAGATAGACTAAGACAAATTACGAACAGTAACTGCTATAGACCTTCGCGCGTCTCGTGAGCATTAACTCAAATTTTTTGTATACCTGTCCAGCGTAAATGTTAGATCTAATCTCTCGGTGTCTCAATATGTTACAGCGACTGACTCAGGTCGAGTGTGAGTTGATTTCAGCGTTTTACTTGCTTCATTAACTATTCACACGTTTGTACCCACTAACTATCGGTACTACCCCATGTGGACATAAGGGCAGCGGATCCACCAGCACACGAACGTTTGGTCCGCAACAGCTTCGATAACAGAACATCGTAGCCAGCGACCGTTACACCGACTGCGAACCCACCTTTTAATTACGCAGCCCATAGCTTGCTTCGTTCATCAGTTTATGTATCGACAATGATAAACTGATGATATTGAATTCGTCACAAGCCAGGCGAAATTGTGGACCTAGTAGATCGGATTTTATATGATGTATATACACCTCCGTCATAGACGTCTTCTCCATTCGCTGAACTGGGCAGTGATTTTATGTGTTTGTACTTCCGTCCCGCCGCCACCAAGCTTGCGTCATAGAACGGCCTCATTAATCCACTTCCGGCCATGGGCAGTGACAAAATGGCGGCGAACTGTACTACTTCTGGTATCGACAGGCGTGCAACTGACTTGTAAATATTCATTGCGGTGTGCTTATTATTCTATGTCGCCGTTCTGCGAACAAATAAATGGTCATCAAATTTTATATTTTTCTATCAAGTGAATAAACCGATTTTCTTTATGGCGTTCAAATTACGAACACGACGTTATTTGTGTATTAAGCGCGTGATTTATTGTTTTTAAATTTTGGTTCATTTGCAGAGTTGGGCTTGAGAGGTTCTGTAAAGCTTACCAGTAAAACACCAGTGACGCGCAGTGATTTCGGTCTATTTCTGTCTGTGAGAACCTTCTGCAGTGCCTTGTGCTTAACGTTCGTACGCAGGGCGGACACATGTCTCTAGGCCTATCGATACGAAAAATAGCAGAAAATGATTAAAATCAAGGCCGGATTAAACCCCGATTGGGCCCTATCCGGTAAAAACTTGTCATGCAGACGGTGTTACGACGGTAACCTGTAAGTGTCTAATTTGAGATACCGCATTTTCAGTTATAAGCGATGCAGAGAACCAAGTGAATTTGGCGTGTCGCAACACGCGCTGCTGTTTGACATTCTCTGGTCTGTGGGGCCCCTTTAGTGTGGGCCTCTGTTTGGCCGAACATGTTTAAAAAAGTAAAATCCTCAAATGTCCAAATTTTATGTTTAATTTTTTAAAATTGTGCAATTTTTTAATACAAACCAAAGGTCTTATATAACTGGTTGCTGCTAATTACATGAATCAGACACGACGTGTCCAGAAACGATTTACTATCTCGGAAGCAAAGAGGCAGCCCAAAAAACATGTAGGATGCATGCACGAAAATATCAGTCAGTAATTAGAAAGCTATGTGTCTGAACAACGCGTGTGGGATGCCTCCCACATTTCTCGTCGCGTAGACTAGATAATATCAGCGTGTGTATATTAGCGCTCATGGGTTCAATGAAGCAACCTACGCGTACATAATCCGATAATCTTCTAATATTCTCATTCATCATCATGCCGTTCTCGCTAGCGGCCAATATCTTTCAGCTGAGAGACGCAAGCATGCGTCATGATAGATGCTATCATAATACTGCGCTGCGTAAGATAATGTACTTAGTTTATAAATGACAACAAGAATATAGTGACGAATAAGAATATTAGAAGAAATTATCGGATTAGGTTAAGTGGAGGGTGGTAGACCGCTTCCAACTGCGAGGCACAGCTGGCCGGTGGGGGGGAGAGGGATGAGTCCAACGTCTCCCTTGAGCAGCTGCCCATAGGCGCCCACGTGAAACGTAAAGTAAGTAAATTAACCTATTTTCTTAATGGTGTAAAATACGGTGAGAATTTTTGGACAGGAGTGGGGGATAGAACAGGGGCAAGGGGTCTGGCGCCCCAGCAGAAGCTGAAGTGTTGTGAAGTGATGCATGAATTTTGACGTTTTAACAAAAGTGTACAAGCCGTCAGTGCCGACGAGACCAAATGGCCCGCGATAAATAAGAATCTACGCCATTTAGCCAATATAAGGCACAGATGCAATACTATCAGCGCTGACAATCTTGACTGAAATAAAGATACTTGCGAATAAAGAAGTACTGACGAACAGAAATCAATGGCAGATCGAAATTCCAAATATGGGCTGACAGGGCGGCCATCCTATTGACCAAAAATATAGGTTTCGTCGTCGATATAGACGTTGGCGTAATATATCCTTCAGACGTTCAAATCTTCAACGTTTTGCCCGCTGACCCCAGGCTCTGACACTGTTTGGGGTCAGAAAGCAGCTGGGAAGGAAATGAACCCCAGAAATTCAAAAACACGTGAGCATTGTTTGTACGGTGCGCCCCCAAAGTACATTTTTTGGATACATTTTAGACAAAATTTCCAAACGGGGCAGGCGCTAGCATTTCTCCCTATAAACGCGCCGCTAATAATATGAGCCAAAAGTGGTCCTATAAATTGCTCGCCATCTGCGTTCATATCTTAACATTGTATAGTCCGTTCTGGCGCGCACTAATTTGATAATAGGACCGATCGCAGAGCCGCCAGTCAGATGGCGGCGCGCCAGTAATTAGATCCTAAACGGGCGTCGATACCACGTGATCATATAGACCACGTGATCTGGCTGTATCACGTGGCAGAAATGATAAAATAAACGAGGAGTAGGCCTCTATAGTAGGGCTGTGCAACTGTTATGATTTATTATCGAGTACACCACGAATAGGCCCTAACTTGTCACGTACTCGAGTATTCGTTTAACAAGTAGGCCTAAGTAAGTAAGTTAGTAAGTCAGTAAAATCGCCATAAGCAACAATGCTAGGGAATAGAAAATTTGAAAATAAACTAAAAACTTGATGTGATTTAAATTTTTTTTATAATATAGGGATTGATTTGATTGACCATAATTTTTTACGCGCGACAGCAGAATGCTTCGCGCGTCTTAGCCATCGTCGAGGTGTCCGTCCGTCTGTCTGAACTTTGAAGCAAGCTAGGATCACGAAATCTTCACTGTGGGCGACCACAAGGACTCTAATTTCAAAATCCGTAAAGGTTTTTAAAAAAAATTTTTTAAAAATTTTCTCGAACAAGGGCGTTAAATGAAAGGGGGTACAAAAAATTGACGATTTTGAGCCAATAAGTCGCCGTATCTCAGAAACGGTGCGAGATAGGGCATAAGTTACTATAAATCACTACAAATCATACAAATAAGAAATCACATACCATAATCAACGACCTTGAATTCTAAAATAAGGGTTTTTAGTAATTTTTGGCGATTTTAGGCTGCGACGCACATTTCAAAATTAAATTGCGCCGAAATGGCTGCAGATGAGATAGATCAACACAACACGCATACTAATTTTTCAGCATTAAACGTAGATTTTAGTAACTTAAGTCGCAACCTCTAGGTTCAAAAAGGTTGGCGCACGCGGGCGTCAAATAGGGGTATTTAAAAATAGTTATTTTACCACTATTGGCTCGTCTAACGTGAAAAGGGTTGCAGATACACAGACATGCTGCTTAACATAAGAAGCACTGGTGACGAGCTTTATAGGGGTATTAAGATCAATGACCTTGAATGACCTTAAACCCCCGAAATAGGAGGTTTTAGTGTTTTTTGCAATTTTTGGCTGCGGGGCACTCATCTAAACTGAATTGCGACGAAATGGCTGGAAGTAGACCAAGACAACCTGCGATTAGGAAATGCTAAGGCTGTCGCGCGTCTCATGAGCTTTGCTCAAATTACTTGTATTCATAAAGAAAATGTTGGGTCTGTTCAACAACTTCTGGGTTTGATTCTAACTAATGCTCCCCTAAATCTAATAGTTTTTGTGCGTAGCCTACTGGAGTCGAAAATTTTACTAGAGTCGAATTTTTGTTTGGAGTAACTCGTGCAGTCCAGTGTTCAGCACAGCCCTCCAACGCTGATGAAACGATATGAAGAGTCTTTATTTCACGAGTTTATGAACACCGTGTATACTACTTCCGGTCGTGTTACTATTTCCGGCTGTGTCACGTGACCACAACAAAGTCCGTTCTTTCTTTCGTATATTTATGCTACGCACATACATGCGCTGTATACGACTTACACAACACAACCTATTAACAGCGTTAATCGTCTTCAAACAAGCGAAGGCGGCATAAAATGCGACCGTCCCTTAGCTATACAATGCATTTTGCGTACCTAGCCCTAATACTAGCCCTGACTTTTAACCTTTGGAGCAGAAAATCGCCAAACCAGTTAGGCTAATCCTGTCCCGGAGACGTTTACACTAATTTTAGCATTTTATGCTTTTTTACGTCGAGTCGAGCTCTAGATGCGATATGTCGTCTGTCTGTCTTTCTAGTCACCTGTCTGTAACGCATGTATTGTAGCTAAATGGTACGTTGTAAGGGGTCGTCAATAGTACCGTCGAATAGGGCGATGACGAGTTTCTATTGGCTGTCACTCGATAGTAACCATGTCTCTGTCTGCAGTAGTGTGGCTGCAATTTTAAATAGAAAATTTCTGCCTGCAGCCATCACCCACGTGCGCCGAAATACCGTATCGTATCTTAGTGTTGATTGTAGCGTTCGATATAGCATCGCCATCATAGCGTGTATGGGACTGCAGTTACTATGGGAAATCGTTTTATTGCGATCGGAAGTTAGACGTTGGTCTTTGGATATAGGCGGTACGGTTGACTCTCTCTAGCAACAGCTGGGCTTTTTGTTTGTTACGAAGTTAGGAACCCGTACGGCACAGGCGGGCGAACGGACGGCGACAGGCCCGTCGAGAGCAACAGCGGGGTCCTGGAAAACATTGTCGCAGGGCCCCTCTGGGAAACATTTTTTTCTTTTTGAAATGGCGCATTCGCGGGGCCCGGAGTACCTTACCCACCTTTACCCCCCCGCTCTCGACGGGCCTGGACGGTGAAACCATAGATGTAAAAAACGCTTTTTTACGTTTTTTATTCTTGCCGCTTTTTTACGTTTTTTAACGTTTTTTAATTTTAAAAAACGTGCATTGAAAATCCCATCAAAAGCTTCCTGAAGCCCTTTTGAGACAGCAGAAACGAATTAATATAGGTCACAGTGATGTAGTTTACTTATTTAGTCCAAATATACTAAATAAAACTTTTTAAACTAACATATTTAGTTAATTTAATGCTGTTGTCATACGACCACACAGCTGAATTGAAAATTAAATCAAGCTCTCTTTATCTAAACTATTATTCCAGCTATACTGCGCTTACAGCATTAGGCATTAGGCAAGAAGTTGAAAACATTATGGCCAATGTTTTTTATTCAACGTTTTTAAATGTTTTTTATTCTTGCCACGTTTTTTTTATTTTTCCTGGAACGTTTTTTACATCTATGGGTGAAACCCATACGGCCTCATTATAACTGAATCTTATGACACGACGTATTTTTCACAGCTTGTGTTTAACGTCACTCACTGTTATTCAAGGTCATACAAGGTCAAACGACGTCAGTGTCCGTGAATCATTTTTAAGTGATTAGTCGGTGCTGAAGTGGGCTGCCGGAAGTGGGCGTGTCCAACGACTGTGACGTAATCACGCGCAGTGGAGGGAGTGTCCGGTATGACGACAGGTATGACGTCATGTGACCGGGGTGATTTCCGGGGATTCCCTCGGTCAGCTGATCCGTGGGCGTGGTTTCTTCCGACACCAGCGGAAAAGATGCTGTAACCATATCAAAACACAAAACATGCCTTTAGGTCTGATATACTGCATAGCCTACATGTAGGCTTAATGATATCGACAGACAATTAAAAACATAATTTTTTCATAACTTATTCCTGGATTTAGCAGTAAAACGGAGCATTAATTATGAGAACTACTCGACAACAGGCCCGTCGAGAGCCACAGCGGGGCCAGGGGAAACATTCTCGCCGGGTAGCTAACCCTTTTTACCCCACCCTCTCGACGGGCCTGCTCAACAAAGTACATAAAATGACGCATAAAAAATAGAACATGGGCCCTACAGGCTTTACATTAATCAAGCAATGGGACAGTTTTGAATCGACAATTGCAGTGAAATGCGGCTATTTTGAACAGTACATGTACGTGCAACTGTTCGCGCTATAGTCGTTTCAGAAAATACCCGATTGCTCGATCTGCGCTAAGCATACATGTTTCACATTTTATGCACCAACCTAACTGTATCCATTTAGAGATGACTGGTATCACTGTTCCTGCAGCTATAATTATTGTGCGATGCAAATAGCAGTAGTAGTAGACTATAGTAGGCCTTGTACTAGTGTATATACCTGAGTCCTTACTAGAGTTTTGCTGTCGGTAAAGTTCTTCTTGATCTCTGATGAATACCACTACAGGTCTGTGAGGCGGCTTGTCCCTGCTGATCGAACTGTTAGGCTGTATTCACAAATCACACGCAAAAACACTCACCATGAAACAGTTTCTGCAACTGACTGTTGCAACGCTTCGTTGTTAAAGCTCACAGAATATGAAACATCAGGCAAAGCCACTCATCGCTCTAAGAAAACCCACGCGTAACTTTTTGCCGATGGCTGCACATAATTAATATTCAAACTGCAGATTGCAACACTTCTTTATCATTAGCAGCAATTCAGAAGCATCATTTCTTTTTATTCTTTTTCTTTATTTGTCGAAATGTCAAAATAATGTGTTAGACCTATTTCACAGTCGACTAATAAATTAATTCGCATTACGCTCTAGAGTCGTTTCCATAACAACACAGTGAAAACATCATCGGTCGTCATGGTTACCTGTAGTTTCAGCGACTGCCAGGACGTCTTGACGTGGGGCAGAGTAGTGGCCAAGTAATTCAGGTCGGATGATGACCTGATACAGTTTCTACCGCTAAGCTCCGCCTCCTCGAAACACGTGCCCGCCCACGGGGCGTGGCTATTGCTTGTCATCAAGTTAATCACTTCTTTTGATACTTCACCATTTCCCTGTCGAAACAGCAAAAATAATTTTTAATTCTTGCACCACAGCGAACGGACTGCGTGATGCTTTGTTAACTATGTCATCGAAATTAAAATTGTCATACTGGCATAAACCTTGTTAACAGTTTTTTTTCAACACACGTTTTACTGGCAGTTGAGTGACTGCATCCCTAGATTTTGCCATTCAGTGTCGAGCCTTAACCTTAAAAATGGTCATTACCTTGGCCTTGAGTATAGTCGTCATTCCGGTTACCGACTATTGGCGTATTCAGCTGTAAAACTGGAATCAAACTGCACTGAGAATTAATTAGATTTACTACTGTATTACATGATATCAGGCGCCTGCTAGGTTCCCCATGCAGATGAAGCCGCGCAATTCCTGACGGGAAGACTACATCCGATATACTCGGCTCATGCTCGCAGACTTGCAACCCGCTAATTGGCGGAAGTAAGCCTCCTATACTCCTACCTTGATGCATTCCATTCAGGATACACGGCTGAGTGCTGGCTAACCTGGCACTAGTCTAGGGCTGTGCGGACTAGTCGGCGAGTAACTTAACGAGTAATCATATACTCGATACTGCAGTCCTAACTGGAACTCAACTGTGCGATATTGGTAATCGTTGTTCAAGTAATCAGTCGTTCGAAATCTGAGGCTAATAGGTTGTCATCAAAGAAATCGAAACAAAACGGGAATAAGGCTAGAATTTTTGTGTACAATTAAGAAAGTAAGTAAATTTATACAGCGCACAGTGTCTAAACGTTTGTAGTTGAGTTGCGCATGCACTATATCGGTAATTATTTTTTTCGTTTTTTAAAGTTTAATCAATCAGTCGTTTGTTTAAGTCAGACAACTCAGTTGGTGAACAGTAAATAAACGTACAATTTTATTAAAAAACCGTATAGACACAGGCGCGTACTTAATTTAGTTATCATCTTTGTCATCTGATGCTTTCATTATAATTTGACTTATCTGGCAATAATTAAATTGCTTCGATGGAACTTCTTTGCCGTGGGCCACACGCCACCTATGGCACTGCCCACCATTTTAAGCCACGCCCACGTCAGACTATCTCAGCTAATTCAATCAGACGCTTGGCAAACCTTCAACCTTCACTTAGTAAATTGGGATCTAGAAAAAAACCGTTCACTGGCAGAATGCTTAGTTCGGCCATCCAAATCACACTGTACGCTTCAGGGGCGCCGGAAACCCCAAAAGGCAGGGGCAGCGTTCTACTTAGGGCAGTGGCCGAGGGAGGTAAAGGGGTAAAGAGGACAATTGCCCCCCCCTCAATTTTGGGTTGTCGAAAAATTGTCGAACAGTATTCGTCCATTTGGTGTTAAAACCATTTTGAGGACACTTAGTAGCAAAATTAACATTTTAAGCATCTATAATCATCTTTGTCGCAAATTCACAACTGTTTGTCGGAATTCTGTCAGACGTTCGCATTGTCTGTCAAAAAATCGCAAATTTCTGCCCCGCGTAGGCCTACTTTTTTACCCACGACGCCACTGCTTGACGACTCTACAGAAAATTTAGGCCACAGAAGTCTTCACATCTCAGTGCTTTTGCACTGCTTTCTGTTTAAACTACTTTCGACTGTACGCCGCCTATAGGCTTATACAGTAACTTAATCTGTAGGCCCAATTACTGCAGTAGAAACGTTCACTCTTGCCAGTAAATAAAATTTTACTGCAAAACGGACCAAAAACACGCTGTGTAAAAAAATTTACATTTGTGTAAAAAAATATAATAATACTAAAAAGAAAAAGAAAGGAAATTTTCAACCAAGCATATAAGCCTAGGCTATGTCTAAATAAGTGTTATATGAACGAAAAACGTTAATTTACATTATGTAAATGGACGAAGCTCAGTCTGTAGGCCTAAGTCTAAGTCTAGTTACATGGCAAAAGGGCACTTCTCTGCCCCCGCGCTGCCCCCGTGCAGCAAGGGCAAGACAGGCAGCTGCCCCGTGGCTCCGGCGCCCATGGGACGCTTTTCTTTTGCACGTTCACGGAAAACGGCAGATAGCCTATGCTCAAAATGCACTTTTGTTCTTCCTCTTTAAAAAAGACGAATAATTAATCTAACATCTTTTAAATTGAACAAGCTGCCAAATAGCTACATTTTAGAATCACAAATTACAAACCAAAATTCTAATAAACGCACTACAGTCCGCTTTTAAATGATTATGGCGCTGACAGGAGAAGCAAAAATAGACTAAAAGTAGTCAGAAGTCGGTGTACAAGATAAAGAGCGAAAGAATAATAAAAAACAACTCGCTAAGTTCGCATCGATCTTATATTTTTGTTTTCGGAACTATTTTGCTTCTATTTAACTCGGCGGAATAGAAAAAAACTATATCGAACACTTCTAAAGTTACCTGTAAGAATTGTTTCTCGGAGTTGTCTTTCTGGCTCTTCAAATCCTCCTCGTCTGTCAAAGACCCGTGTTGATAGGGCGAAGAATTATCAGTTGACACGTAGGCGTTAACAACAGCTGTAGCTTTGCTGCTAACTCCGCCCATGACCCCTCCCATCACAGGCCGAACTGTCCCAAATTGACAACCGTCGCCCCTCAACAACCCGGTGTTTCTAATCCCGCCCATTAAATTCCCGTTCCCACTGGAAACGCGACATTGTTCAGTTAGGGTCCGGTAAGCCGCCGACCCGTTTGATCGCGTGCTGTCCACGAATAATGTAGGCGTGGCCGAGAGGCGGATCTTCTCTTCGTCCACGCCTACGTCGAGATCGGTCCGCCCACCGCCCAGCCTGTGACCACGCCTCCTCAACCGTCTAAGCCGGCAAATGACGATGACGATGACGACTATGGCGACGATGATAATGGCCAGCGTGAAAGCGAGGACTATGACCATATCCTCACTTGCGAGTATGGTCCCGTGAAGTCCGTCAGTGTTTGGACGCACGTACAGGATGTCCTTGCTGACGACGATCCTCAGCAGTGCGTGGTCTGAGAGTACTGGCGTTCCGGAGTCACGCACTGTGGCTCTGAGAACGAACGTTTCCATCGTAATCGACGCTGTAACACACGCAGCACACGCCACACACTTCATAGTGTCCATGCTGTATATATAGGCCTGGCGTTTACGCCTACATGTGGATCATACAAAATCAAAACTAGGCAGATAAGCAAGGGCAGTGGAATATTGCGTAAAATTCCAACAGAGCTGAATAAAAATTGCGGCCGTAGAAGCTACCATTAACAGACTGACTGACTACCAAATGCGTTAAGGAGACTGGCAGATGCAAATGATGATTATCACTTGTCCCAGTCCCACGATGTGCTACAGCATTGTGACAGTGGCAAACAATGATAACCACAGTTGATTAATAGGCTTCTGGCTTAGATCCATTTTCAGCTAAACAGAGAATGTGAGGACCGGGGGTCCGCAGTTTTGTTCAGGGGGAGGGGATAAACCCCTTTTCGATCCGATCGGCAAATACACCTCGCATTTGGTTGACAACGGTGGACAACAAATGAGATAGCCCAATTAAGTAAGACTAAAAGCATGTACAAAGGGACAGAAATAAATAAACTGCACCGACATAGCCTATTTCAGTTCAGTTTCATCTGTCGCTTTGTGCACGCGTTAAAAACTTGCCCAGATCAGCGGCAACAAGTACGGCTCCGGTCTCCGGTATTACGATGAACGTAGGTCTCCTGGCCCAGTCGTCCTCCGAACCCCAGTGACCTGACCCAGATACGGAGAGATGATAGGTCAGATTGGCGTTGACCCCAGCGTCCGGGTCACGTGCTCGCAGCGTAGCCAAAACGTGACCTCGAGGCGCCTGATTCGACACGGCCAGCGTCTCGTTGCCTAGCGACGGCCATGTAAACACGGGACTATTGTCGTTCAGGTCTCCGACCTACGTACGTATTAACATGGTGCGAGTTTCTTTCACTTCTTTATTCATCAGTCAATTCCTTTGTCTGTCTACAGGAATAGATATACAATTATTTATCCCTGTCTGTCTACCACTGCCGTCTATACTGGGATACATGAAATAGTTGTATAAAAACTTTTTTAAATAATCAAAAAAAAACTTTAAAAACCTAAAAGTTCAAATTCTAGGTTCTTCGTTTTTTTATTTGTTTTGCAACTTGTTTTATTTTTCATGTCCATTTTCTTCATATTTCACTTCACACCTTAATCGTAATTTTAACTGTAATTTGCTATAATTTGTAATTCATAAAGTTATAAAGTTTTGCTATAATTTATAATTCATTATTGAAACCATCATATGATAAACTAAAATTTTCTGGTGTCGTGGAAAATTTGTTGCACCTAGAAAATTCTTTCCACCACCACATGGTCATAATGTAACTAACGCTAACTCTAACGCTAACCCTAAATTTAACCCTATCCTTAATCTTAACCCTGACCCGTACTACTGCGTGTGGGAATAATTTTCCGGTGCGACGAATTTTTTACTACACCAGTCCTGACAACACATTCCCTGAGACAATGTAACAAGTGAACCCGCAGTAAGACCTCGATCTGGACGTGTGCTGAGGCAGACAGTGTGGGTTTGTTGTTAGATCGCGCGATCACAACAAGGTTATACATCGACTGACGTTCTCGGTCCAACACTTCGCGCGTTGTGATGACCCCTGTGACCTTGTCAAGGTCAAACAGTCCGAACGTATCGTAGCGTCGGTCCAGGAAGTAAGTAAACTCGTTGTGTGGTGGAAGATCTCGATCTCTTGCTAACGCCGTGCCAACCTGTATCCATCAGCAGCGTGAACGAAAGTAAATATTCTGCAACTGTGCACAGTTTTGCACACCCAGGGCTGGAAAAAACCTGGCTAGACTTTCCGGAAGTTTTTAGTTTTTACCTTTTAAAGTTTTGGGTTTTATACAAAATTATATGCGGTCTGTAACTGATGCCATTGCACAACAAGTAGAAACGTATAAAACCTGAAATTTGGACATTTTAGGTTTAAAAACCTAAGTTTTTAAAACTGATTATCTATCCCTAAATAATTTCTAACGTGTTATGTGTAGCCTTATATCCGTTTTTACTAGTAGCGAGTAAAAATGCAGAGCTCCGGCACCTCTGGTAGTTGGTATCTTCTAGCACAAAATAAGCGATGCCGACGATGATAATTTGACAAACTACAAATAGCTAGAAAAAGCTACAATGATGCAGTACATAATTATATGTGTAGTCGAATAGTCGTCTAATCATGAGGGCCCTCAAACTGCAAAAGTAACACAATACAAGTAGTACAAAAGTAGGCCTACAAATCTTGATCGTGTCCTGTGCGATACTACAAACGTTCATAAAAATTATTCTAATGTTAATCGACCAAAAATCGATCAAACTTTTTCTAACGATTTATCTATTAATATATTTGTGTTGCTGCCGCCATGGCGAAACAAAGTTTTCAATAAGTCGTTAATTCTCGCATGCAGCCCTAGCGGCAATTAACATTGCGATCGGCTGACCTCGGTTCCAGGCGGCTGGTTCTCAGCCACTCGAAGTCGAAGTCTCGGCGCAGCAAACTCAGGACCGTTATCATCCACGTCCAGGATTACCAAATGAAGTCTCGTACTTGATGACCTTGGCGGTTGACCTCTATCAGTTGCAGTGAGGTAGATATTCAGCTCTGAGACGAGCTCGCGGTCCAGTGACACGGCCGCACGGACCACACCTGTCTCTCTGTCCACCGACACAAATCTTTCCACTTCTCGGTTGATGGCATAATCGACTCGACCGTTATCACCGATGTCGAGGTCACTAGCTGTGACGCGAAACAACACAGCTCCTTGCTGGTTGTTTTCCTCGATGCTGGACTCGTAACTGTCAGCTTCGAACGTCGGCGTATGGTCGTTGTCGTCGGTCACCTGACGTAACATAACACTCGAAGCTTTATTCACCATAAACATGGTAGAAGCAAATGAAGGCTAAATGCAAATAATAAAAAAACACAACTTAAGTAAACTTAACTAACAAAATAATCAAGTCCATGTATGGCATACAGAACACAACAAACTAAGGGAGTTGTCATAACTGGTTAAAAATTTATGTGTCTGCTTAGCTATTATATCAGATACTGAATCAAAATTAACATAACACTGACCCTTTTTAATTACAACTTTCGACCTAGTATTAAACATTTTGACAAAACAGCTGTTGACAACAAACTGCAACGAAGCGATATGTGACTTTTTCATCGGACAAGTCTCAGTGCCGTACAGCAACACAG
>Ga0209671_1000819_pt1 | contig 23133 bp, 11 predicted proteins | sample WorMetHERISLAND2_2_FD_187401 | JGI IMG/M metagenome (GOLD analysis project Ga0209671, IMG submission 187401) | Marine gutless worms symbiont microbial communities from Max Planck institute for Marine Microbiology, Germany - Olavius geniculatus... | ecosystem: Host-associated > Annelida >... | reverse complement strand
GTGGAGATGCGTTACGATCCCGAGCAGGCGCGAGTGGTGATGCGCTGCAATATAAACAAACAGAAACGTTTTTTGTAGTCGTTTTAAATGTTGAATAGTATCGTTTTACTATGCATGTAATCTATTCTTGTCTCTTAGCGTTGATTGTTTTATGCACAGATTGTTTAGGGTTAACCACAAGGTTAATTCGAGAAATTACTCAGGTTAACTTGTGGTGCATTGTTTCATGCGAAAATTTGGCGTGCAACAATGCATGTGAGGTTAATCTGAGAGTTAAAGTTGACCTCTGGTTAGCAAACCTGTGAGTTAACCTTTTAGGCATGTAACAGTCAACCCTAAATCATGGAAGATGTCATTTAGTTTCGTTGCTTTTTGTTCCAGGTCTTTCTGATGATGATGATGATGATGATGATGATGAAGCTGGTGAACTGGCTGCTGGTCTGGAGCTGATTGATGGTTCATTAACTCGTCATCACAATCTCTGTTCTTCCGGTGAACCCTCTACACCAGTGAAGCATCGTCACAAGACCCACAAGATTGTCAGTTACTCTGCTGCTTTATATTTTGCCGATAACGAACAAAGGCCACGAACAGAAAACATCTTCATTAAGTGCTCCTGCAAGTAGAAGCATAAAAATGCTGAGTGAAAAGTAAAAATTTGACATCGCTGTAAGACACCTGTGACTTTGGCCACTGTTTGCAGAACAGTGCAAGCTTTGTCTGGGAGTTAGACCTCATGAATCTGTTTTTTTTCTGTGGGTGACCGATGTCCTTGTTTAATATTTGAGGTTTAATTCATTTAACGTCCTTAGCTTAATGCCTGTCAGAGATGGGTAATACCAGTCACTATAGACAGAATCGCTTTTGGTGATGCCACTTGTGGATATTTTAAGTTTGTGTTTTTTCAGATAACAGGTAATTTGAAGTACGTGGTAGAAATAGAAAAACTACAAGGCAGTGAATTAATGAAGGAGATTAGTGGAGATTAGTGGATGTGTTAAGTTACGAAGTAGTCTATTGCAAGTGAAAACCTAACTGGCAGAAAGCATTAGTGTTTGATGCTTTATTAGAATTGTTGAGTAATTTTTTCAGACCATTTTATTGCTGCCAGATGTCTAATGTGCACTGATTTTCATTGATATGCCATGGGAACATGACCATTTGACGGATTATTTGTTCTGCCTATCCGGTTGCTAACTGTTGAAGGTGTACCTTTTTAAGTGTGGCTACGATGACTGTGTGACTTCCTGGTGTCAGTGGGTGGTCTATGCCATGTGCTGACAATTGTTAGATGTTCATACAAGTTGTTTATGTCTGTGCTTGTGTCCACAGCATGTGCCTATTGCAAGAGAGGAGACTGACTCATCGGATTTCGCCGACTCTGCTGAAGGTCTCTGTATTTTGTTATCGTTGTTACCTATTAGATGAAGTGTACTTTTGCAATTTTGCAACTATTGTTCTTTTGTTTTGTTTACAGTGCATACAAATACACGTAAAGAGAAATCGAATGCTGCATACAGTGTCTCTTAATAAATCTGTATAAAAGATTTGTTTTGTTTCTGTCATTCTTTTGTCATGCGGTTGGATTAGTTCCAAGTGACATGCTGATAGAGTCACTAAGATGTTATTACTGCTAGCAATGGTATCTTTGTTCCACCTGTGCTGATTTACTTCACCTCTTATCTGATTTTCTCTAGCTGTTACATCGTGGGAAGTTTTTCTTGTGGACTAGCAAACAGCCACAAACTTTGAAAGCTAAGTTCACAAGAGAATTTTTTGGTGTAGAATGCTGCATGATGGGTGATCCGCGGTACCGCAGTTGGATTAAGGAAAGGAATGAATAGATTATTGCAGTAATATAAAGAACAAGAAATATGAGCTAATGCTCATGAGACGCACGAGAGCCTATGGCAGTTTCTGTTTGCAGGTAATCTTGGTCTGTCTCCATCCATTTCATCACAATTCACTTTTTTGCAGCTAAAAATTGCTAAAAGATCACTTGAAATCAATGTTTTTAGGGTTTGAGGTCATTCAAGGTCATCGATGTTGACATTCGTAAGAAGCTCGTCGTCAGTGCTTGTTATGATAAGCAGCATGGCTGTGTCTATTTGCAACCATTTACACGCTAGACATATCAACAGAGGATAAATAACCACTTTTTAGAGGGGTACCCCTCTTTGACACCCACGTGCACAGGCCTCTTGAATTTAGAGGGTCCGGACTTGGACTGCTAAAATCTACATTACGTTCTGAAAATTTTATATGCTGGTTGTCTTGGTCTGTTTCCAGCCATTTTGGCACAATTCACTCTTGAAATGCGTGTCGCAGCCCAAAATTGCGAACGAATTCACTAAAATCTGTTATTTTGGGGATACAGGTCATTCAAGTCGTCAATGTTGACATTTCTAAGAAGGCCGTCGCCAGTGTTTGTTGTGATAAGCAGCATGTCTGTGCCTATCTGCAACCATTTTCACACTAGGCAAGCCAATAGCTGCAAAACAACGTCTTTCTAGCGATTACTTGCTTCACGTATGGCAAAAATTTGGTGTCTTAACATTTATAATTTTGTCATCATAATATCTACTGGTGATTGAGGAGAAAGTCTTAATTTTTGCGTAGGCTACGTTCAGTAAAACGTTTTGCAGATGCTCGAAATCGATCAATTTCAACATTTTATTTGCTGCCATATATATACATCGGCCATAGCATAATGAGTTATTTGCTCTTGTGCATAAAAATGAACTGATCGATACAATGACACCAGTTTGTAAACTTTGTGAATTTATCACATTTTGTTCTTTGACCCTGAATTACTGATTTGTTGACGTTGACCTTGGATTGATGCCAACAAGTGCAGCTTACTAACTCACTAACTGTGGCTATCATAGCAGGGTAGGAAGTAGACTGGCGAATCGCTTTAGTACAGAAACATGACTCGGCTTGAGGCCAAAATGACCCCAAGTTGACGGCGGTCAACTTGAGCACATACGACTTGACTTGACTTGACAGTGGCATGTCGACTTGAGTCCACTTCAAACAACTTCGGCATTTCAGAAGTTGTGATGGAATGTGTTATGTATAGCATAATTACATTTCTGTTGTCTGCCAGCTTTGCGATGGCAGCAGCTGCAGCATTGTTTCTGGACTTTCTGTATTTATTCTGTTTTTGGGTTATTAAAAAGTGCTCATTGTACAGTTATTAATGAAAGATGTTACCAGTTATGAACGAATTGGCAGGTACGAACCTGCCAAGTATACTCAGTACCATAGCCGCTCGCTGTCACTCCTTTTTTGGCCATATTCGCCGTTTGTCCACCAACGCACCAGCACATAAGGCCCTGAAGCTTGCAGTGGACTCCCAAGTCCGGAGACATACCACAGCACGACTGGAATCACCCCGCTGGCAAACCACGGACTACATGGATGAGTCAGATTGTGCGGGACACCGGACTCACTGCTGCTGACGCATGGGCTCTTGCTGATGACCGGTCAACGTGGAGGGCGCTACGACCCACAGCCGGTTACGCGCAGCAGTGAGTGAGTGAGTGAGTTACCAATTGCTGTATTTGTTAAATATTACTGATAGCCAGCACCAGAAAATTTTGACGGTGATGCTACTACACACCAACTTGACCCAACTTGGAAGGCCCAAGTTGACTTAAGTCGACTTGCTCGACCTGACTCGCAGGTCTAGTAGGAAGGCATTGGCGGTTGTCGAAACGTCAGTGTCATTTGATGAATGAATGGAGTATTCGTGTCGGCAGGTGACATCGTGATGACCGCTGATGCAGCTCCACCTGTGGTGACTGTAGATGTCCATGCTGCTGCCACTGCATTTACACCTGGCCATCTGTCATCGTCACCAGGTGATTGTGATATCCCTGACTGATTGATTAGTAAAACTTTACTAAGTTGTAACAAATTCTTCGAAATACAACTTTTAACTGTATTTTTGTTAATGTTTTGGCAACCGCTGCTGTCTTCTTCGGAATGACTGTCCACCAGGTGTCGCTGCAGCGGACAGTAAGTAATCATAGATATGTGGAAGTTGATAGGACTTCTTGTGTCAGTTGATCAACTTGTCTTGTTCTTTCCTGATGTGTATCGCTTCCCTGATCCACCGTTCCATGTCTGTTTCTTTCTCTATCGATTAGAGTTAAAGTTAGTTTTATCCTATGAGCCTATTGAAAGAGATTAGTAAGACTGTTTCACATTTACGCTTACAGTAGCATTTGTCATTGGGCTAACATTTATGACTTGTGTCATTTCTTGCTGAGTGATACAGCTGAGCTAATCTGCCAAGAGTTTTCCAAGTGCACTGTCAGATCAGCTTTGCAACAAAATCGAGCCATAACTTACACCATTAGTTGCTGCAAATGGCGTCGTAAAATACGTTTAGTCAGCTGTAAAATGGATATATAGATGTATTTAAGTTTAAATTTGAAAATGCTTATCACTTATAAGTAACATATATAAAGATCTGAATTATGATATTGTGAATACAGTGAAGACTGTTGAGGGCAGATTAGCAGTAGAGAAACTACTTTGGTTTGACCATGCTCTATATGTTGGTTTTCTGGTGTCAGTTAATGTGGTATTTTGCAAAGTGTATTCAGGCGCCATTCTTTGCTTTTGCTCTGTTAGCAAAGTTTGTTGTGTGGTCAAGTTATGATTGGTCAGTGTACATATGATTTGTAGCATATCTAATTGGTTAGTTTTTGTTCTGTTCAGAACTGTCAAATTAACGCCTTAACTTAATGCGTTAAAAAATTAATGCACATGCGTAAATTTGCTAAATTCTGTGAAGCGGGAGTTCCAGTATTCCATTAAACTGCAGTTATTTGATGATCGAATATTAGTCAAGTAATTAAAAGTTGTTTTGTTGCCATTTCGTCACTACTGTCACGGTCTTGTGACACAGGCATGAGTTCGTGGGCTTTATTCCTCTCACACTTTCGATGTAGTCCACTTACAATATCAGCAATATTAATGATGCATTGTTAATGCATTAACACATGCATTAAAAAATTAACGCAGTGTGTTAACGTGTTTCAAAAAGTAATGCTTTGACATCTTTAGTTGTGTAATGACTTGTGATTGGTCAGTTGTAGAGTACGGTGTTAGCAGGGAAATTCCGATGGAAGTTATGGAGGAGATTCCAGCGTTGCCTCGTAAACGCCGCAACACAATGCCAGGAAGCTTCGTTGTTCCTGATGACATATCACAAGATGAATGCCATATGAATGATGGTTAGTAATGATTATTTGTGCAGCTGCAATTAAGTAAGTAAGCAGTCAATTCAAACATGTGTTAAATGTACATGATTACAACGAACCGCATTACTATAACTTGAAAAAAATGCAAGACAGTAAGACAGTTGCAAAACATGAATACAGTGCAGCAATTACATAATGTATAATGTAATCTACATGCTGTTATACAGAAGTTGGACAGTGAAATGTATTATTTTCCTCTCTTGTTTATAATTTCCTGCCTGGGCTGATGTAGAAATGTTTCAAAGTTGGACTTAGATGTCAGTTAGTAAGTTACATGGCAGTTTTTAAACATGACACATTGTTGCCAGGTGTTAAAACATTTTTTCCTAAACACCAGTGCTACAGCCTAGTTTATTTTTGCAGTGGTGACCACTGACATAGCAGTATCGGCTGAAAGGAACACACTGTCACTCAACTTATGTATGTGACTGTGTAGTTTGCATTGTGATATTGATCACCATCTGGAGGATAACAGGGAAGATTATTAGAACTGCCATTATCGTTAAATATGCACAATTATAATCGGAAGTTTGTTCGATTTTAGGTTTAGGTAGTTTTTTGTGTTTTGGGTTTCTTAAAGGTTAAACTTTTTGTAAAAACTTTTTGTTTCGTTATTATGTGTATGTGCAATTTTGCCTGCATAGGCCATCCCCAAAATGACCTATACTGTGTCAGGCTGGATGTTAAACCCTACTCACTCACTCACTCGCGCTTTCTGGTGTAGCGTCAAGGCATCTGACTCGATCAAACAGTCATGTGTTTGACCTCCAGTTGGGTTGCTACCAGTTGGCTGCTATTTTGATCAGTTTGTGAACAGGTAAACTCTTTTGGTATATAAGCAACCATGCAGATCAACTCAGGCTTCCTTACCTCTAGGGGAGATAAATCGAGTACCAGCCTGTTTAGTTTGGGTAAAATGGGGCATGTTTAACTTTGTCAGGTGATAGGTAACACTGTGATCCCACATGGCAGGTGATGTTCCGTAGCTCTGATTCATTCGCTATACAGATGTGTTTTGATTGATTGATTGATTGTTATGGGTTCCAGTCAAGGGCTATGGACACCTTTTAACCTTTTGAACCTTTACGTGTGTGAGTGTATGTTGGTGTAGAAGTATCGGTGGCGCTGCACAGAAGTCGTACGCAGCCTCAGCTGACCAAGGTCGGCCACGCCCACTCTTCCACTTCGCACCAACACATGGACACTCTCAGCACTCCAACTAATCCTGCCTGTGAGTCGTTGTCATCATTTCCGGCGCTTTTATCACTTGAAAAATGTTTCGGCCAGCAATGCACATACCTGAAATTATTTTGAATTTTAGTTTCGTCCATTTTACATTGTTAGCACACGAGGCATGTTTATGCAAAGTGTTGGTTGCTTTCTGGTGGTTCTGACATCCCATCTGCTTGTTATTTTGCTTTTTGAACCAAAATTGGCACACTAGATGCTCCTGCCGAGAGGAACGTTTACGTCAATTTTGGGTTTTCTAAATCTTTTTGTTTTAAAGTTAGAGGTTTTATGGGACAGACAGATGGATGGACAGACAGCTATGACAATCCAGCTTATTAGTATGGCTTCATAATAGGTAGTTATTTACAGCGATGTAAAAACTAAGAAATTAACACATTGTGTGTAGCATTGCAGACGTCCAGTGAGAGCATAGCTGCAGCTGATGTTGATTCTTCGACCACCAATCAGCTTCACAGTTGCCATGATGTCAGTATTTTTGTTTCTGTCATTTTTACAACATTATTATCTTCGCTATGGTGAACGAACTTAGCATATTGGAGGTGATTAAGAGATTGTTCGTTCTGTGTTTCTTTGTGTGTACACAATGACTCGGGAACGGTGGCGCCCTCCTGTGAATATTTCTACATTTTACAGTAGTAATGTTTAAATCACTTCACTTGGCAGAGATATGCACTCTCAGGAGTGCCTTCTAGTTTTTTCAAGTTTTGCTTTTCCATCAGTTAATATATATTATATTATATATATTCTTGCTGGTTTATATTGTTGGTTTCCAGTACAGATGATAATAATAAAAACAAGCTTCTCTGTTCACTTTTTCCAGTTTCAAGTAAGTAGGTAAGTAAGCATGTGCAATATTCAGAGTGCATCATGTCAGCCACTGGCCGAATCATTTGCTCATGTACAGCTGTGTCGGTTCTTCGGCTTGTAAAGCTCTGATGCTATGGACTAGGGTACTTGTGACAATTTTTGTGATTCTCTGTGCATTTATTTTTAAAATTAGTTCTTTTAGCCTAATTTTACAGCAGTACTATATGAATAACATTTTGTAGAACTGCTATATGAGATTAATGCATTTGCATTAATGACTGAATCAAGCTGATATGTGAGTGGTTATGAAAATGCAAATGGGTCTGCGTACAGCATATCTGTGCGTCTGTGTACTGTGTAGGCTGATGCCAATGACTCAACACTGTGTAAGCTGCAGTTTGTCCTGAATCTGGTCCAATGCGTCCTGGATCTTGCCGAGTCTCGGCGTATCCAATCAGAGTCAGCTATGTCAGCGACGTTGACTGCCAATGACAATGACGGCCAATCACAGCCATCGGTAGCAGACAACGCTGGCCAATCGGAGCATTCGTCGGCGTTCACTGTGGACCATGCGTGCTTTCTCAGCAACAGTCGTTGTCACTTGGAGCAGCTTGTGCTGTACATTCGCGCTCTGCAGCTGCTGTCTTCAGCGATGCAACTCGCACGCATTGAAATGAGGGCGGGAAAACTTTCGACATCTCACGCCATGAAAGACAGTGCGTTATTGTCTCCGTTTACTTCTGCTGTCATCGTTGTTAAATTGCTTGAAGAATGGATAAGAATTTCTAGACGAACAGTCATGTGGATCATGAATTATAAGATGTTTAATACACCGTGTCTCAGAAAAAACGTCCCACTTTGTAATTGTCCATATCTTTGACAAATATTAACCAATTTTTTCAAATGTTTTCACTGGCATACTCTCTGGACAATTGGCAGTGAAGTGGTTATTTAATATTCCACCACACCATAACTGCGTCACTACACTACCTTGTGAAACATAAATGCAAGAAAAAAACTAACAATAGGCAACAGGCATATTGGAAGATGAAAGAAACTTTAGACGAAAATCGTAACGAATAATCTGTACGATGCTTTTTGTATTAGATTTTTTTTCTGAATATCTAGCATGTTGAGAAGTGTGTTTGTTGTTGGCCTTCGTGGTTTAGGTTTAGCAGGCTGACCAGTTCATCCACAGTGGTCACATTTTCTTAAGTATCTACATGCTTCAGTCTGATCGGTGCTTTTTGTTTTCCATATCTTTTTGGTAACATGTCAAGTCCTTCCATTTTGCTGTTTATCCACAAAAATTCCACCAGAATTTTCCACGAACTGTATTTTTCGAACTCGTGTAAATTTTTAGTAAAAGCCTTGTCCTCATTGCTAAATGCATGTTACTTTATCATTGTATTGTCACTGCATTGAAAATTATTATTTACAATAACATCTTCTACTTTTGTTTAGAAACACAATAAGTGTATCAAAAACTAAACATCAATTACTTGTATTATGAAAATTAGTTGAAAATTGTCTCAGAGGATAATTCTTGCATATGTATTACTGGGATTTTAGTGAAAAAATATGTGTTTTTGAGACGCAGTGTAGACAGAGGCAGAACAAAGTTTTATTTGCATATCAGTGATGCAGTAACAAATATCATACGTAACTAGTCTGATGGGAGCGGGGATAATGAGTGAGTGATTGATATTTTTACACAAAAGACAAATTCGGTAGGTTAGTGTTTACCATGTTTTTCTGTAAAACAGTTTTTGGATGTTTTTTTGTTTCTTCAGCACCACGTTCCATTAGATATTGTCTTGCTGCGATTAGTTTCCATCAAGTCGTAAGCAGTAAAATAGTTTCTGTTGTCAGAAAGCTGTATTTGATTTGTTCATGGCTTGGTTTTAAGGAAGCACATTTTGAGAACAATGGAAGGCATGGATTCTGGACTTTATGATGTTATTGTGTTTTTAAATGAAGTCATAGGTTAATGCAATAACAAACAACTTATAAGAATTCTAGAAAATTATATAACTTTTGAGCCTTTATTACGTTACTGAGTCTTTGTGTTTATGCATATTTTCAGCGCTGAAGGAGTTGAATCGCTATTACAAGCATTGTCTGTCAGTATGTAAGCGGCTGCATCGGAACGACGACTCTATGCTCAGCTCCATTGATGCTGTCATCCAATCAGCAACTGTAACAGCTGACAAACTATTGTATTCTTACACCATTGAACTGGTACGTTCATGTATTCAGCAGCTAATGACTGAATAGAAAACTTGCATTTTTTAGCCGATTGTACTTAAGTAACTGTCGAGCTGTTGTCATGGTTGTCGTTCGTCTGTCCATCCATCCATCACAGATGTATTGTGGCTAAATGGTGCAAGATAGTCCCTAGATTGCTATTGATCATTGATCAGAAGTGGCATATTCTCTTTAAAATAACATAAAAATCATTGACCTTGGATGACCTTGAAGGTCACTGACAACCAATACGGTCGGCTATTCTAGTGACAGCTGGGCTTTTTGTTTAGTTTGTTATTCTTACTTTTTTTATTGTGGAAACTTTATATTAGTTTGTCACATAGTCGCCTGAATATTGCAAATTCTTGCTTGGAGCATAATAATTTCCCACGATCTTTGTGGCGACGGCATTAATGATTGACTGTGTAGAGAATTTTTCTTAGTTAATTGCTCATTATTGTATTAGCTGTGTCAACACCCGTCGATGTGAGACTGTTATTCTACTTTATAATTTTTTTTTACTTTTTTTCTGGACTTTTTTTCTAATTTGAGTTGAGCAGTAGCTTGTAGCGAGTGTGGATCGTCTCTTGGCATGTTGCCAGTTTCAGCACACTGATGACAATAAAAATGATGATGGTGGCGATGATGTGTGTGTCCCCCAGTTTTGCGGGGGAAATTTTGCCAAATTTCACTGGCCAGTTGGAAAATTTCACGGCTGATCGTGCCTTCCGTTTATGAGTAGACTGAGCTCTATCCTGTTCCGAAACTTTAGTTATTGGAAGCTAGCATTGTGCTGAGTTATATTAGCAACATACAAAGGCCCACTGTTTCATACAGTTCGGTCTTATTTTTTGATGATATAGTTTAGTGTAATAAATTACGTTTTCAATCCAACAATTGTATCTTCGGTAAAGTTTTGCGGAAGTATCAAAAATTCGTGGAAAAGGGCGAATTCTGCCACTTGGCATTGCGCTGAAAACTGTGGGTTTCGGTGATTAGATGCAGATTCTGTTAATAACAAACTATCAGCAGTTTTAGCATCACACAACCAGTATCATTTCCATTATCACCAGTGTCTCGTATTGCTTGCAGTGTCAGACAGCAGCGCTGAATGAACTGTTTGGTCACACACATGAGGTCAGTGTCTGTTGTGATATATTCTTTTGTGCAGCATTCATTGTCTTACATTGGGTTCTCTGTGAGTGATCACTCAAGCTGTAGCATCGTATACTTATATCAGTTAGAGCTAGTAATGACGAAAATGTTTGTAATTGTTGAGTTTTTGAAAATCAACAGTTAATTAATCGTTGATTTTTATTAGAAATAACAGTGCTCATTATGCACGAAAAAATACATGTTTTTGTCAATTTTGTAATTTATTCATCTGTCACAAATGCACTGAGAGAGCAATGCATCTGTATTATCCTTTGTAGTGCTTAAGTGTTTGTTTTATTCCATCCATGTTTTCTAGAAAAAGTGATTATCATTTCACAAGTGCTTGTTATTAGTCTACCTGAAAACGATAGTTTTCGGAAGGACTTATGTTTTACTGCAGATGTTTTTTATTTCAGTTGTAAGATCCCGGAGATGCGTCTCCCGATCAGCGGCAAATTTGGCATGGTGATCACACCTAGGCCGAGGTTTATAATGCCAGTCCAAAATTTCGGGGGGCCCACACCAAAAAAAATTATTGGCCAAAAACATGTACAAAAATTGGCCTGATTTCGGTGTCTCCTGAACGGATGAAGATATTCAAAATCAGACAAGTATGTGATCTACCGTGATTCCTCTCGTGTTCAGCGAGAAAAAGTCTGGTGAACATTGGTCCAGAAATTTCGGAGATTTGGAAGTGTAATTATACCCACCCAAATTGACTTTTTCCTGAAACCATAGTTTGGCCCATAAGGAATGCTGCATCCCCAAATTTTTACACACACTAAAGAATGACCCAAGTCTTGCTAGCGCACTCCCCACTGGGGACTAGGGTCCCCCTTACAATTTTTCTCAAAGGGGGTCAAAAATTGGCCTTAAATGTAGTAAGGGAGCGCTTATAACTTCGGAGGTAGGGGGTGTAGCCCAACGAAACTTTGGCACATGACGTGCCGCTATCTGTACATGATAAATTGCATACAAGGTTTAAAGGGCACCGCCCTCTTAAAATTTTGGAGGGCAAAAAACGTCTAAAATTCAGCGTGATTTAGGAAAACTGAGTTTGAGCGCAAATGTCTTTGAAACGGATGAAGATATCTTCAAACTGTAAATGGCCTTAACAAGAACTATCTCTCCAGCATTGAACAAAAAAAATTTTTGTGAACTTTGGTCCACTAACAACAAAGTTATAGGCGCTCATGTTGACCCACCCTAAGTCGACAATGTGCGCGATCTGCGTATGCCAATGCATTAGAGTTCGGGCCACATGACTTTGATGCCGGGGAAATTTACCCCCCCCTGAATTTTTCCCCAGTCGGACTTAGGGCACTGGGTGGACCCACGTTGTGCTTTGCCCCAAATTTCTAGTCATTGTATCTACTTTGTAATACATTTTTAGTGATGTGACTTTAATTGAAAGTCAGTCATTAAAAGTTGTTAACAACAATTAATCATGATTACCAATAGTTCTCGATTTCCACAGCTCTAATAATAACGTAGGTTTACGTGAAAAATGCCGGTTAATAATGATGAAGATGGTGCTCGTGTATGTGTGTCAGTGGCAAAGCAGTAAACTCAGCCTTACGTGAAAAGTTGTAATGTCATTTTAAATGACAAAAATGGTCACTGTTTGTGTGTTAGTGTGTGCGTCGTTATCGTCGTGCTCTGATACTGCTACACAGCTTACAACAGCAGACGGATAGCAGCGCTGACTTCCTGCGTCTGAATCAGTGTCAGTAGCTTCATCACCGTCATAATGTTATTCTGTTCCTCTTCATCATCTTTTTTATTGTCAGCTATTGATAACTGATTAGTTCGATTCTGCATACAACAGAATGTGTTGTATTTCAATTTTTAAATTAGACATCAAATTTTTGTTAATTGCTAATCGCAAGACATAAGTCATGGCCAACTTTTTTCTGATGTATGCCAAGACCATTTCCCATTTCTGTCATCTTTTCATTGTTTGTCTTCAGACGTTGAATTTCTTTTTAAGGTTTTTGCCGTACTGTCTGCAGTTTTTTGCTTATTTTATTAAGATCAGATTATGTCTGCATAGAGTAATATATGCCTCATCGAGATATATGTTGTTTGCTATAGATCGGTCATCGATAGAGAAGCGTTTGTTGCACGTATGTGGCGAGTCCAGCAAGAAAACTACAGATGACGCCATCCATGCCTGAATTACTTTGAGATTTTCAGTTTCATTGTGAGTAAAAAAGGATGGGATGGGGCAAGAATGTGCAGTTTTCTGATGGGCAGCTGCAAATTTTTGACAGAAGATAATTAGTTTTCGAAACCTTTTTCGCCTATGTTTTCCCAGAATGGAAAGACTTCTAGTCCTAAATTTTATATCTCTGGAAGCCAAATTTTAAATAAGAAAAAAATTTTTACAGGCTTAAATTTGGAGGGCATTTGATCGCTTACCTTTTCCGCAATGCCACTGTTGATCTGAACTTTTTAATCAATTTGTTTGTTTATTTATTTGTGTTCTGTTTAGTCTTGTGCATGAAGTTGCAATATGTGTATTGGTGAGTTAATGACATTGTAGACACGTGAGAGTTTGTATTGTGAGTTGTCTGTCATTTTCGTGTATTTTTTGTCTGTTGTGATATTACTTTAGTTTACATTTTTCATGTAGTGGTAATACATAATGTCAGTTCATAATGTTTTTTGTGCTGCCATCCAGGGCTTTTGCCTATTCATTCATCTACCAGGCATAGAAAACAAGAAGCCCCACTGTTACTAGGATAGCTGACCATACTGGTTGTCAGTGACCTTCAAGGTCATCCAAGGTCAATGATTTCCATCTAATCTGACAGGGCATAGTGATTAATAGTAACTTAGGCTGTATCTTTCCCCATTTCTGAGATATGGCCATTTTTTCCGTTACCATAGTGCATTATGATGCTTCACGGTCATCCAAGGTCATCGATTTATGTGTCATTTGGAAGCCAGTATGCGACTTCCTATTAGTGATCAATAGCAACCTAGACCCCATCTTGCACTGTTTAGCCACAATACATCCGTTAAAAACGGACAGCCCGACAGGTGGATGGACAAACAGAGACAGATGACAACCATGGCAACAGCTCAACCATTACTTAACCAAGGTCAGCTAAAAACGAAAATCGGTTTACATGTTCCACTGGACATGAGTTACCAGTGTGTCAGTTTAGAGCTCAGCTGGATGGCTGCACAATCAGTTCCGGTTCAACGTTTTTTTTGGTATGGCATGCAGTCTCTATGGGTGGGCCATAAAACATATCTTCACCAATTAATAACCGATTTCCAAAATTCTTTCACTGATGCACTCTGCGGAAAATTTGCAACAGTGTGGTTATTATATCTTCCACCACACCGTAAATGCATCTCTACACTACCTTGTGAAATATGAATGAAATATGCATGTATAATGATAATAACAAACAAACATTTTAGTAAAATTTAAAAAAAAACACTTCAGACCAACATTACAGTGAATGGTCTGTATGTCACTTAACTGCGTGGTCTAACACAGTCTAGTGTCATACGGGTCATTCACCACAATGTTGGTCTGAAGTATTTTTTATTTATTTACTTAAATGTTTGTTATTATTATTAGGTTGTCTGACATTTACAAGGTAGTGTAAAGATGCATTTACGGTATAGTAGGATATACAATAATCACAATACTGCAAATTGTCTGCATAGTGTGCCAGTGAAAAAATTTCTGTGAATGATTGGTGAAGATATGGACAATTTAATTAAAGTACCATGTTTTTTATTCCCCATGGTGTAAATTGACTTATCTGTCTGTCACTCATCTGAACTAGTCACATGAACTAGTAGTCACATGAACTAGTCTAGTGTCAACACACTGTGATACAGACCTAGTGATATCTCGTTTGTGGCATCATACTGATATTTTCATGGTAACTTTTTGGCTTTGCCAATACAGTGTCCATTGTGTCAATTACATCTGTCAATTGTTGTCAGTCTTGGTACAAAAAGTCTAGACACGTAGCGTCATAATGGATCATAACTGTGGATGTGCTAGGCAAAAGTGTGTATGAACATGTTTTAGTTAGTTGCTAGATAGTGGAATAATAGCCTAGTCTCCTGCTTCATCGATTACCTGTACCTCATCCGTCTAAGAATTAGGTTAATATCTTTTGTCAGCACGTTCTCCAGAAAAGAAGAAGAAGAAGAAGAAGAAGCAGAAAATTTTGCAGCAAAGTAATCATTAATGATGACTTTGCACTTGAAAATAATTGGTTGTTGCACTTTATTTGACAAAGTTGTAAACCAGACAACATTTTAACTACGATGAAGAATGCTAAAAATCTCAGATAAACAGTAGCACAACTGCACAATCGTTAAATTGCTTGCTGCTGAATCATTCACAGATGTGTGATTTTGGCACAATTAGATGTAATATGCAGACCATAAGGAATTATGAGCAAACAGAAGACGGACGCGTAACATGCGAATCTGTCATACAAAATTATGAATTTCATTTCTGCACATACAACTTATTACATTGCCTATGAGAAAGTCCTTGCACGTTGGCTGCGTCTGGTTTTTCAACAGTCAACGGAGTAATCAGGATTTTATCACGCCGCGCTCAGTCTCTTACCTAGCAACAGATTCTCTAGAGGTTGGTATGAAATCGATGAGTGTAGTTTTTGGAAATTTTGCATCCATAGGCTAAATGGCGCATTTTTGTGATTCACATTGGTCTCCAGTTAACATTTTTCTGAACATTTTTGTTAGGCAGGTTAACCCTCGTTCTTAACGCACCACTGTTAAAATCTAGCACAAATTACGGTCTTAGCGGTTTTCGGAAGTTGTTGAGAAGTTGAGAACGTTGTTGATGGCTACCGGTACGCTTACTTATTTATTTAATCGGCGCACCTGCGCAGCGTAGCATTATGGGATTTGTTGTCATTGGATGCTGCTGCTGAAGGAATTCCGAGTGATGCCATGCCGATGTGCGAATATATTTCTGTGCTGGTTGTTGTCAGCCGTTAATCGCGACAGTGATTGATAACGGTCGAGTGTCTCGGGCTTTTCCCGCTGTAATAGTGGATATTCGTTTGAATGGAAAATAGCGAAGAAAAACAGGAATCGTTGTCGTTAGTTGCGGAGCAATGACTGTGAAGCGGAAAGGTCAGCAATCGCTTCTTCGTATTGCCGATCTCATATTACGCCAAAATACAGGAGACTGGTTGCAAATAGATTACATTTTTGGCGTTTGTTGTGTTGATTAACAGTTTATGTTATATGCTGTTTTTGTCTTTCAGTTTTGGAAATTTGCATGACTGTCCGCTAGATATATGATCTGCTTATTATTTTTTTTTGGTAGCACTAAATACTGAAAACTACCGAAAATACGAACTTTTTGGGTACTTTTTGGTTAGGGTTAAGGTTTAGGGTTGGGTTTTTGCTATCGAAAACTACGGAAAACATTTTTGGTAGTTTTTGGTATTTGGTGCCACCCTTATCTTTTTACATTTTAAAATGTTTTCAAATAATTAATAATTTATGTAGGTTAATTTTTTGCCATTAATGCCTGTATTGTGTGCATATTGCTTTTGTGACATAGGGTTTCTGCACTTTGCATGCAGTATGATTTAACCTATGCATACTACTTGTTTGCAGCATATTATATTGACTGTTTCAGATTTTCAGAAGATTGTGTCAATGATTCATGAGTTCTTGTTGAAGTTGAATGAAGACGTCGAGTGCTCTCAGCTGCGAGATGCGTTCAATTATACTCTATTGCAGCTGCATCGATTTTATCGTATCCTGCATGCTCAAACGCAGAATGATCCCGACAGTGGAACTGCTAGAACGCTGAACCGAACTGTCAGTCCAACAACACCACGTTCTGACCTATCGGATGATAAATTTACATGGAAGTGGGTGGAATTGGATTCTAGTAACAGCGTACGTAGTACTTTGCCACTGAAGTCTTCGCTGAAGTCCCGACTGCCTGTGATTCTGCGCAGTACAAAGCAAGGCAATAATGGCTTCATTGCTCAACTCCTAGAACAAGGTCTGAATGAACATTTGGTATTTAGTACTCCAGTGCTTGTTAATGATGTTATTGCATTTACAGATTTTGTTGTCATATCTTGTTTAGGTCTATTTATTCACTGCAGTTTCACCACTAGTGATTCCAATTCCGGGATTGAATTCTCCGGGATCTGGGATTGAGAAATTTGTAATCCCGGGATTCCAGGATCCCATTTTTGTAATGTTGCTTACAAATTGGTCATTATTTTGCTATCCCTATTATAGACTTATTTTACACATTGGATTTAGTAGGCCCCGATGGAAGGTATATGTAAACTGTAGGGAGTGACTGTGACTGTGACTGTTAACATACAAACTGCATTACACAACAAGGAGTAGGACTCAATAAAATATGAATATTTTATTTATTGTTTGGCTAGAATTGTTATTTGTATCATTTAACACTTGAAAAGTACTATTTTAATGGATTTTTTTTAAATCTCACAATCCGGGGTTTGGGATATCACTAATCCCAGGATTCAGGATCGGCAAAAATGTTTGGGATTTGGGATACGCCACATTGCAGACTGTTGTTAATAGTTTGAGTTGCAAAAGAGGAAAAGAACTAAAGATTAGTCGGCTTTGAGTTGGAAAATGTTCTGCTGTGAGCAGATGTTGAGAGTCTGATGGAAGTTGATGCTATTGGTCGAAACTGTGTCATGTATGCCGTTCACTATTCCCAGCTTGACACTCTGCAGATGCTGCTTGAGAATGGAGCTGATGTTAATTTACAGAGCCAAGGTCTCTTGGTGATTTCTGTATTTTTCTGTATTTTTGATCTCAGTTGCAGTGGTTTGCAATTAATGCATTCTTTGTGTGCTGGTTGTTGAACATGATTTATTGATTGACAAATAGTTTCTTTTAAGATTTTAGTACCAGTAGTTAATTGATACAGCAGTACTGTGCATTATATCTGACTTAATGGCAGTTAGTTACTCATTTGGTTTTTGCAGACTGAGGATGCAATATAGACAAGAAATTTGAGCTAATGCTCACGAGACGCGCAAAAGCCTATAGCAGTTCCTGTTCGCAAACTGTCAGTCTATCTCCAGTCATTTTGTCGTGACTTTTACAGGGGTACCGCTCTTTGATGCCCTCATGTGCAAATTTCATTGAACCTAGAAAATTGAGGCTTGGACCGTCGAAAACTACGTTCAATGCTGAAAATTTCATGTGCAGCTTGTTCATGTCTATCTTAATTGGTTTTGGTGTAATTCGATCTTGAAATCTGTCGCGCAGCCCAAAATTGCCAAAAAATACATAAAACCCCTATTTTAACGTTCAAGGTCATCCAAGGTCATTGAATTCGGTGGCAATCGAGAGCCAGTGTATGACTTCCTATTAGTGATTAATAGTAACCTAGGCCCTACCTCGCACCATTATTGAGATACAGCAACTTATTGGCTAAAAATTGCAAATTTTTCCCACCCCTTCTCATTTTGTACCCTCGTTCGGAGTGACCCCTTTTGGTTTCTAAAACTAGAGTCTTCCAGGCAGCTGAAGGTAAAGATTTGATGATCCTAGCTTGCACCGTTTTCGACTGATCCACTCGTGTGACGGACTGACAGACAGACAGACAGAATTGCGATGGCTAAAACGCGCTGAAAGCAGTAGCTGCTTTCACGCCTAAAAATCACAAATTTGTGCATCTATCTGTCTGTTTGCTTCTTATTTACACTGTGTTCAGATAAAAACACTCACTCATGTTTTCTTTTATATCTTTGTAGAAGATGGTTAGATTTGCACAAATTTTTCAGGGAATGTAAAATGTTTAGTAGAAAACAAGTATTCCATTGGTGAAAAAGTTAAATATCTTTTTTTACCTTTGACATCATGCTGACGTCATATTTCCATATTTGTAAATTATGGCTTTTACCACTGAAGACAGATAATTGATGAAATGTCAAAACACATCAATCAGTCATTGTGTTAACTGAACCCAAAAATGTGCTAATCTGTCATGTAATTTTCTATTGTGAACTGTTTTTGTGGTTTATCTTCTTGGCTAAGTGCGAGATCTTCAACTTTGTTAATGTTGGCAGGTGTATGCACACTGCATCACTACGTGGATGACCACTTGCCTTCTATCAGTCGAGCGGCTTGATGCTGCTGGTCTTGTCAGTTTTTTTATTTGAAAGTTTTATTCAGTCAAAATTCAATTTTCTCCATTGCCTGAAAACATCTTGCAAAAACCTGTGGCTTCATAACTTTTCGTGACTCACAAACGTTTTATCCTAGTTTTACTTCAACGGTAAAACCCATAATTTGCAAATGCAGAAATATGACATCAGCATGATGTCACCAGTAGCAAAGAATATCTAACTTTTCCACCGGTGGAATATTTGTTTTCTCCTAAACATTTTCTAAAATTTTTGTGAAAATCTGAACATTTTTCATACAGATGTGAAAGGAAAAATGAGTTGGTGTTTTTTTCTGAACAAAGTGTATGTCTGTGTGACTGGCTGTATATTTATGTACATTTCTGTTTACACAGATGGTAGTACAGCATTACACCAGGCTTGCTGTGAGAACAATGGTGAAGCTGTTCAGTTGTTAATACACTATGGAGCTGATGTGAACATTGCTGATGCTCGTGGTCGAATCGCATTACACTGGGCTTGTAATATCAATTCTACACAATGCTTACAGGTGACCCATGTCCATCTAGATGGTAGACACGTCTCTGTATATGACTCACTTTGACTGATGCATTCATGCTTTTTACGTGCAACAGCAGCAACTGGTGTGGCATGTCTTAGCTATCGCAATTCTGTTCGTTCTCTGTCTGTCACATGGGTGATTCAGTCAAAAATGGCGCAGGCTAGGATCACCAAATCTTCGTTGTCGGCTGTGTGAAAGACTCTAGTTTCAGGATCAGTAAAGCTTTTCCATAAATTCGAAAGGGGTCACCTTGAACGAAGGCACTAAATGAGAGGGGGCTAGGGAAAATTTGCAAAATTTAGCTGATATGCCATTGGCAGAGTGATAGGTGGCGCCCTCTGGTGAGTACAAGTAAAACACTATAGATAATTTAGCCGCAGGTCATCTGGCGGCCTCTGGTGACTGATTTTGTTTTACTGGCCTTTTAGTGAAACTGCAGCCAAAAGCTATATGGATGAGATCTACGGATGAAGTCCACGGATCACTAGCATACGACAGTGCATTGCTGATTCGCTGTTGCACATTCCCGTTTGCATTAGCAGGACTTTTCTTGCTAGTTTATGGGATGTCAAATACATCGTACATTACTCATACATTTTAGAGTAGAAAATAAAGGTGCAGAAATTAATTAATCAATTAGATGTTAAAGTTTTTTTTTACTAACTGGTGTCTTGTTGCATTTGCGACAGGGTTTTGCTGAATTTCTTATGCAGTTGCAAAACGATAATACTTTTGTACAGTTACCAGTGTTAGTTTTTCCTCAGAATTATTGACTAATCAATTGTTCATTTTTGTGAAGTTTACTATTAAGAAGTTTTTAATCATCATCAATTCTGGTAGAAAACGTCACTATTGGTGGTGTACTGCAGCATCTGTTGAACAGCGATGTTGACGTTGGTATCCGTGACAACGACGGCATGTCAGCGTTGATGTGGTGTTGCCATGGCGATCATCTTCATCTTCTGCGCCTGCTGCTGAAACATGTGCGTCAACGGTTTGCTGACGATCGTTTGTCTGATCATGATGTCTCAGGCAAAACTTGGCTGCATTGGTGTGTTCGACGCGTGGAACCACTACACTGCCTTCAGGTTGCATTAGAAGTCGTTGACTTTTTTAAAAAGACTGTGAAGTGCATAGACTTTATTAAGCTGCATTAAAAGATTATTTGTATTTGTATTTTTACGTGCAAAAGCAGCCACTGTTTAGCGCATCTTAGCCATTCAATTCTGTTTGTCTGTACATCTGTCTGTCCGTCCGTCCGTCACATGGGTGGATCAGTCAAAAACGGTACAAGCTAGGATCACCAAATTTTTACCGTCAGCTGCACGGAAGACTCTAGTTTCAGGATTCGTAAAGTTTTTCAATAAATTTGAAAGGGGTTCACCCCAGCTGAGGGTGCTAAATGAGAGAGAGGTAGGGAAAATTTGCAATTTTTGCTGTATCTCAGAAATGGTGCAAGATAGGGCCTAGGTCACTATTAATTAATCACTGAAAGGAAGTTGTACATGGGCTGTTGATTGACACCAGAAGCAATGACTTGGATGACCTTGAACATTGAAATACAGGTTTTAATGGATTTTGGGGCGATTTCGGGCTGCCAGACACATTTAAGAGCAAATTTTGCTGATATCTCCAGAGATAGACAAAGACGAGCTGCATATTAAATTTTCAGCATTGAATGCAGATTTTAACGGTCTAAGTCTTGACCCTCTAGGTTGAAGAAGGACTGTGCACGAGGGTATCAAAGAGGGTTACCCCATAAAACTCGTTCTTTTCCACTGTTGGCTCATTTAGCATGAGACTGGTTGCTCCCTCTAGCGAGTGTGAATAAATGAATGAAAATCATGGTGTCAAATGTCACTTGCTGGGATTGGTGAGCTTAGATTGAGTTTGCAGTGGGCCTTCATACATGCTTCGCTGTTGATCGTTCGCCTTTGCTAGGCTTTCTTGTTTGTTGCTGCGTAGAAATCTTTCTGAGCCTGACAGCCAGTTGAAAAAACTACCATAGTGTAGTTTTCCTTTTTTTTGGTCTGGTTAATTTTGCAAATGCTACGTACCATCACATATTCACTTTACGTTTGTTTTGCTATTCTGAGAATGTGAATAGTAGAGATGCAGTTTTGGCATAGCATATCTTGTTGTATTAACTAAGAGACTTACCCATTATATGCTGTTCTGTTTGTCAGAAAGTGTTGACTGTTGACTTTGCTGAAGCTTGGTTTGCTTTAGTTGATTAGTGAGTTATTTAGTTAATTAATTAACTAATTAGTACTAACTGTATAGACTGTTAGTTGCACTGTTGCATCGCCAGGATGTGTTGACTGATGATTTGGTTGAACTACGTGACAACAGTGGCAAGACTGTCATGCACTATGCTGCTGAACTTGGTTGGTGTCTCTGTGTTATGATGATAATATGCACCGGAGTTATGTAATTATTATAATAAGCGTTTATTGTAGTACTGCCACCAATAGACTGGATTGTGACAATCAACAATTTACAAAAATATACAATATAGTAAAAAGTTAATAAAACATTGCACAAAAAGTCAGATAAAATGGCATTGGTTAACTGTGAGGGTTGTTTGATGAATAAGTTACAAAACAGGATCATTCTGTTAGTTTTCCAAATCTAAAAAATTTGAAATATGCATTTTGTAGGGAGTTTTACTCTGAATGTGTGTAGAAATTGTTTTGATGATGTTGTCATTATTGTGACGTCATCTGTTCACAGAACACAGTCTGCACGTGTATTATTTTCCCCACCAGTAATGTATCATAACTAGCAAGTGACAAACAACATAGGAATGAAAAAATGAATAAACTTAACAAGTTAACACCATCTCTTCATATGCTAAAAACTAATTTTTCATCATGTTGTCCGAGTTCACTCAATGAATTTTGTCCTATCTGTCAGCAAACTTCTGAATACTTGATGCTGTCCATGCCACTGAAGAACGACTGATTGCACCTGGGTATATGATACAAATTTCTGTTCACTTAGCACTTTTTACATCGAACGTGAACTTTTGACAATAACAACGAGTTTATTTGCACACTTGTGGCTATAAAGATAGCCAAATAGCTAAATAACGGTGCAGTACAAACGGTGAACAAAATAAGAAAAAAAAGCAGTCCATAAATGCAAAATAACACAGTCTATAAGTACATAAGTGCAAATAGCAACAATAGTAGTCCATACTAAAAAAACAAAGATACAACTAGAAATATAGGTGGGATTATATACAGGGTGGCCCAAAAAAACGGGGCCACTCTGTTATATAGCTTCTAACTTCAGAAATACTGCTTAGATCTACACGATTTTTTGCAGAAATCAAGGTCGTTTCATTCTCAACACGAAAGCATAAGTTATTGAAATTAATTATGTGTGACAGTGGCGCCACGTGGCGAATACGAGTCATATTGTTTCAAATAGCGATCGGTAATAGTTCATGACATGTCGAGAAACGCCTGGCTGAGCTTGTCCCATGCCTTGACAATTGCTCGTTTCAGTTCGTCAACTGAGTCAAATCTTTGCTGGTGGTACACCATCTGCTGCAGCGCACCCCAGACGGCGAAATCAACCGGATTAAGGTCCGGGCTATTCGGCGGCCACATGTCTGGAGCATCGGCAAATGGCGTCGCCGTCTTGCCGCCGTGGTGCAGCAGAATGGTGGACATAT
>Ga0209671_1000816_pt1 | contig 23155 bp, 7 predicted proteins | sample WorMetHERISLAND2_2_FD_187401 | JGI IMG/M metagenome (GOLD analysis project Ga0209671, IMG submission 187401) | Marine gutless worms symbiont microbial communities from Max Planck institute for Marine Microbiology, Germany - Olavius geniculatus... | ecosystem: Host-associated > Annelida >... | reverse complement strand
CCATGGCTCTCTCTAGATCCGCGATGAACACAGTGGGTGATATTGGATCTCCTTGTCTTGTACCCCTGCTGGTTGCAAACCAGCTTCCTTCTTGCCCACATACTCTCACTGCTGCCTGAGCATTTTGCCTGCTACATGTAATCAGATAATCCTAAAATATCGTCAAACCGACCTCCTGCATAAAACGATCACAGTCGTCACCGGAGCAGACGCCCTGCTGTCGATAGTACTCTGTGATATCTTCCACCGACGAGGCTAGCCGATCTAAACGACATAAATGAATGAACGTTTATTAGTGTTGCAACCGAAAAACTGGGGCTGCGACAATACATACAATGCAGTACAATCCAAATTCCCATATCACAATTCCCACAACCCTTCACAAAAAACATTTACTCATTTCTAAATGTAGTAAGAAATATATGTAAATTATATAACACATATTCTATGTTTCTCTGTATTTAGAGACAAGCACGTTTTTCGGGAAGAAGTGTGAGAAATGTGATAAACAAAATACAAAACTCAACAATAAAGAAACTTCTATTACAACACAACTGCAGTATATAACATTAACAAAGCCAGTATGTGTCCTCTATTCAGTAATTAAACCTTCGAACTATAAAACATAATTAAATTTCCTTAAGAGTGTCTGAATAATGAGTGACATCTAGTGTGATCTGCTCACCTGGATCTGAAGACAAGTCGCCCACTCCGAGTGTGTCTGACAATGGACCATCTACCACCAGGCCATGGTCTTCAACTGGCTCAACTGCATCGCAACATAATAATTATTATTAATATAAGAAACTCGTAGGTCAGCTGTCGGCCAGTTGATTGGCCGTTAGCTGCTAGTGATGTCTTTCCTGTAGACAGCTAGCCGCAGACGCAGAGATACAGACAGCCACAGACACGGTGTCCGACAACAAGTATCACTTACAGCAGTCACGAGCCAATATGAATCATTAGGCCAATTGCCGAATTCAGTCCTGAAAATTAATATACACACCAATGAAAGATGGGAAGTCAATTAAGCAGAATAAATATGGCTAAAATGTCTCTAGCTATCTCTTGAAAGCAAATTTGCAGTTACTCTCTAAAACATTTGCTGTTCCAGTTGACAAATGCAGAGAATGAGAAAGATGGTGCAATATTCACATAATAAAAAATATTCAAATGCTTACCTAGCCGAACACTAGTACAGGCAGAATACTGGTGGCCAGCTTACCTTCACATAGTCTGGGGGCTGAGCAGTGTTCAGTCTGACTGGAAGTGAGTGGTGGAACTGACTTAGCATTAGCACAGGACGTCGTCGGTAAAGCCTGGCTAGTAGCAGCTGAAGCAGCAGCAGCAGCAATATGTCTAGTGTCCAGTGCCTGACCGCACTCCCCACGACGATCAAGATAACACGATTCCACACCAGCGTTCTGTTAACACAGTCAGTTAAGAAAAATGGACGGACTTTTACTTGCTGTTCCTTGAATTGTGCCAGAAGTTTTGATGATACTTGGCACCAAGTCATCAGTACACCATCAAGAAGAACAAGTTGAGGAAAGCTTTAAGCATTAGCGCTCATTCAAACTGAAACTCACTTTCATATAGCTGCAAATCTGCTAAATTTCTCAGCATTTCTAAGTGCAGTTTAAAAAATGAACAACAGTAAACGTAAACACTCAGCCTAGTCTCTGCCATTATGCTTCTAAGATACATTATCGTCGTTATGTGATATATGGCGTTACATAGATGAGTTCTAACTGATTAGTCTTAACAGGTGACTAATTATTAAAATGCAAGCATGTACGGTTAATGCATTATACTACATACAATAACTGATAACAGGGGAATTTAAACAAAAAAGAAACACAGATACTCAATAAGATAAGTGAGAACGTATATCCCTAGTTATATTGTCTGTTATGCTGTGATAATGGTCGAGAGTGATACAGTGATACAACGCTGACCTTTGTGCATATGAAGACGGCCTCACGGCACTTGGCAGTGGCCTTTGAGCAAGTTGGCTGAGTCAGGGCAGACGAAGATTCGGCAACTGGGGTGCCATTGGGAACAGTGCGGTGAAACTTCTCAAAGCAGGCAATTATGCGCAGCGATGAATATGCATCGGCGTGCTCGGGATTCTGTGCCAACGCTTGTCCGTAGTGACGTACAGACCCGGAAAAATTACTGTTGGCCGCCAGCAGGTTGCCCATGAAGAAATGTATCTCCGGCTACGTTATCATACACAATGCCATCTGTGCACATAAACTTACAACAATATTCAAGACACGTCGGGCAACTGTTAGCGAACTGCTTCGTAGCACCGACAGTGATTGCAACCATAGAATGCATGGCCCAATAATTTGGTACTACCAGATATCGACCACATACCTACCCGTAAACATGTTTGCTCAATATCAGTAGGCTGGTAGTATCCAGTGATACAGAATAACAACATCACCACTGATCACCTCTGTTCATGCTGCTATTTAAAACAAGAATCTTAGCTGTTGTTAGAGTGGGGCCGACCATTCTGGTTGTCACTGACCTTCAAGGTCATCCAAGGTCGATAATTTCATTTCATCTGAAAAGGTGTGCACCACTTTCTATTAGTGATTAACAGTAACCTAGGCCGTATCTCTCACAGTTTCCGCGATATGGCCAGCTTCCGTTAGCACTATGATGCTTCAAGGTGATTGATTTGTATGTCATTTGGAAGCCAGAATGCGACTTCCTATTAATGATCAATAGCAATCTAGGCCTTATCTTGCACAGTTTAGCCACAATACATCCGTTACAGATAGACGACAGATGGATGACAACCACGACAAAGGGCCGACCTTTAAGCTTGCAGTTTAGCAGTCAGCCCAACAACAAAACTAACATCTGCTTTGTACGCAGCAATTACAAGCACCTTAAATATGACATACCGGTTCCAACCTATTTCACAAATTCAGTAGCAGTCATTTTCCACTGACAAACTTCACTCATTTGTACACCAAAATGAAAACAAACATCTTTATGCACTTCAACAGCAGATGAACTATTCTCCATGTGTGCCAGATGATGACACAATACATCACTGTTTTACATATTGCCTCAGCATCACATAACAGTTAGAAAGTAGTGAAAACTGGCTCTGAATGTGGCTTGTAATCAAACAGCATGCAACTGCTGCTGCCATTGCTTGTAGAACTACAACCTCTACATCGTTGATGGTGAGTGCCTTGCCGACAACAGCTATAGCATCATGAACATGGCTGGCGTGGTACAAAATGTAACTACTACTATTACAACAACAACAACAATAACACCAATAACAATAACAACAACAACTACTACTACTACTACCAATACAACCTCCACGTCGTTGATAGCAAGTGCCAAGCTGACAATGGCGATGGCATCATAAACATGGCTGGAATGGTACAAGATGTTAAAATCACAACAACAACTACTACTAAGTAAAACAAGTACTACTGCAACAACTACGACTACTATCACTACCACTACTATTATAACCTCCACGTCGTTGATGGTGAGTGCCTCACTGACAACAGCTATAGCATCGTGCAGGTGGCCGGCTCGGTACAAAATGTTAGCCAGATTCAGCAGCGGCACGTCGCGGTACTGATCAGGTACAAAATGCAGCGCACGGCGTAAACACTCCACAGCATTGGAACCGTGACCAACCACTCGCCAGTACAAAGCTGCCAGGTTGTACAGTACCCAACTAGGACCGATTTTCTACCAGCACACATTCAAGCAAACTTGACAAATCATTCATGCTGAGCACTTTAAGAAGAGATAGATAGATACACTGTGGCCCAAATTTAAAATACGAAACAAGTCAAAAATTTCAGAACATTAATTTCAGCTTATCAACAAATAAATCCACTTAATGATGTTTTATACCACCTACAACATGGACAAATATGCAGTATTTAAACGACTAAAGAACCATTGGTTAATTTTACAATCTGTGTTTTATTTGTTACAACAGCCTATTCTCATGCTACTGGTATTCTTAACTTCTTAACAAATCTACTTAACGATGTTTTAAACCTACAAAATGAACAAATTTGCAGTATTTAAATGACTATCAAGAACCATTTTTAAATTCTACAGTCTATGCTCTATTTGTTACAACTGGTTATTCTCGTGCAGCAATTCTACTAGACTGCAAATCGATGCATAAAATGTCAAATTAATTAACGCAACAATGTTAAATCAATAAACATCTTATTTAACATGAACCGATGCACTATTGGATGTTGCCTTTCTCTCTGTTCCTCCAACCATCATCTGTGCCACACAAACTCTTAACTCAAAAAAAAAACAAAAAAGCAATAGAAAAACAAAAAGAATTGGCACAAACGTTCAGTAAAACAGGAGTAGCCAGTGCCCTAATTCTCAGTTCAAAAATGTCGGTAAATGCGGAAGGCAGCACAATATGACAGCACTGGGGCAACATACTTTTTAGCTGACCGTACTTAAGTAACGGTCGAGGTATTGGCATTGTTGAAGTTGGCCATCCGGCCGTCCGTAACAGATGTATTGTGGCTAAGTGTTAACTTGTAGGGTAAAAATGTACACAAATAATTAGCCCTGCATCTTAAACCAAGGCATGCAAAACTTTATTGACATAGTGGGAAAACTTTTTACACGAATAATTAGCCATGTGTGGGCATGCAAAATTTCAGCCATCTAGTGCAACGGGAACATTTTCAAATTAAGGGTTGAATGAAAAGGGAAGTTAAAAATTCAATGGAAAACTGGCCATATCTCAAAAATGGTGAGAGATATGGCTGAGGTTACCATTGGTCGCTAATAGGAAGTGACATAAGCCCTTTCAGAAGAAATGTAAATCACTGACCTTGGATGACCTTGAATCTCATTGACAACCAGTAAGGTTGGCTATCCTAGCTACAGCTAGGCTTCTAGTTCTACAGTATGACATCGCAAAAAGTTGTAGTACTTAGCTTCATACCCGCTTCAAAGCTGTCACTATTCGCTGCCCAATCTCGTCCTGTGTTACACTCGATTCCTCCCAGCCTTCAACGGACGACAGCAGGATCTGGCACACACAAAGACCACACACAATGATTTCATGTGACCCCCAGATAGAAGAGAGCATGTGCTGAAATAACTCTTATAAATGTCCATTCGAGCAGATTGCTTGATTTGCTGCCTGAATAGTGGACACCACCAAGATGAGATTTCAGATTTCAATAACTATATTTTTAGTACTTCAAAAGATAAGTTGTTATAACCTTAACAGAAGTATTAATGTACTTGGCTACTTTTAGAAACTACTTTTCACTATAGCATAGCGGAATTTGACAACAGCAGCTTATTTGGTCAAGACAGAAACATCTTTCACTGTATAATTCACCTTTTATTTGTAAATGTTTGCTGACTGAATAGTTACTGTGGGTCATGTCAGTACTGCGTGCAGAACAATCTAACTGTGAAAGGAGTTTTGTCATGCATCAGTAATCAGGAATGAATGAAAATGCACCTATCAGAGTCCAAGCTAAAAGCTAAGAAAACAGCAACTCAAACTTAAAATGACACCTGTTTCATCTTTGCTTCGGGGATTTTCTGCGACAACTTTTGTCGACTCTTCACAGCCTTGAGGTGGTCAGCCGAACGTCGACCCTCGGGAATGTCAGACAGACTGGTACAGACTGGCGGATACCATGGGAACGGATGTTGTTGACCAACGGCTAGGCCTTGTGCACTTCCGAGCAATGGATAAATCCTGGTGCACAGTAACAAAGCACAATATCATAATGTGCCAAATTTATCAAAAAGCAGTCAGTCAAAGCAGTAGCGACTACTGCTGGGTGCACTGTTAAAAGTTAGTTAACCGTTCACGAGACAGACAGGAAACAAACTTCTGAAGACATGAGTTTTGGGATGATGACAAAATGCAGCTCCAGCAATTCAGCAAATGTTAATACTCAACAGGTCACTCTGATTAGTGGCTCAGTTTTCCGCGGGCCACAGAATTTTGAGCCAAGCTGCGGAATTTTGATATTTCCACAGAATTCTGCAGAAACTGAGAAATGACCGATGATTACTATGATCATCGGCTTGATAACATAATTAGACTACGTCACGAAGAAAAAATCAAACTAAACTGCTTAAAACTGTGTCCCTACTAATAATTATTGTCATAATATGGCACAATTGTATAAATAAACGTAATGCGACTAATTGGCAAATTGCATTTTTGAAAAAAAGATCAATAATTTGCTTTGTATGTTGCAAGCATAACCAAGCACAATGTCAGCCTTTAAAAACTGAACTTTCTTAACAGAATAGAGTTCAGTTTACTCAAAACAGAAGGCTGTGGTATGCCGCAAAATTTGGACAATTTTGCCGCAGTGAGCTGCGGAATTTCGTTTACTGGCTCACAGAATTTGGCAAAATTTTCCGCGAAAAACTGAGGGCCCTACCGATTAGTCAGTCCTCTCAAACACACAATGGCTAGAAATCCAAGTTTCCCTGACTTTGAGTTCACGCTCTTAAAATATATTCAACCTTTCACCATTCATACTTAACACCACAGGTAAGACCGAGCGACCATTTTAGCATACATTTTCTCAACAGTGGCACTATGCACTAAATAGTGAATACTGTGGAATCCTGACGTTTTTCTGCCACAATGTCAGTACATACACCGTGTCCGGAAAAAAGAGTCTACAGTATTTTCAACATATCTTTGACAAACTTAAATCTATTTTAATAATTCTTGGCATGAGCCATCCCGAATATTCACTTGATCAAACTGTCGAGATATTTTCTCTTTATATTGCCACGTCACTACAAAGAGCTGACGTGATTATGACGTCATTGAAAATGCTGTTTTTATTGTATCCGAGTCCGAGGTGAAAAACGCTAAGAGTGTTTCGGTTAATAACTTTAACAAATTTGAACATATGTTTACAATTTTTGGTAGGCAACATTCAAAAAGTAACCCGCAACTGACAGTGTACTGATAGTCCACTTTGTCCGAATACTGATGCCACTTTACTGTGCAAAATAAAACACTCTTTGTATTCTTACTTTTCTCCATACCAAAATAAACACAAATGCAGAAAAAATAGTCTTTTTGCCTGTAGCTGCCTTAGTTGTCAGCAACAGTGACAAAACTTGCTATTAACCAACTTTTGAGTCAACAACTTTTTTACAAATGTACGCTAATGCATGCTGCAGAAATGACGCTGGTCACTGATAAAATAACAGCTGCTGTACAACGACGTTCCAATTGTGCACATGACGACCACACTTAACATAGCAAAAATCAAGATTAGGTTTAAAAAATTTTTATAAAAAGTAACTTATTTCTATGCCAACAATGTCTTAAGCTTTTTACTGTAATTTTCTTTCATTAGTTTTCCCGTTTTCATATTGCAGACGCTCATTATGACCTTATCTTTCCACGAAAATGGCATTTTCCATGACGGCACGATTACGTTAGCTATACTCTAGCTATACAGTAAGAAATAAATTTCGAAAAATAAGTTTTTTTTAGATGTTTTCAGTAAAGCATATCATCATGATAATGTGTGCCAAAAATTACAAAAGTAAATTTACATTTGTTGAAGTTATTCAGGAAAAAGTGTAGACTCTTTTTTTCTGAACACAGTGTATATGAATGACATGCAACACTATAACAGTATGAAAAAGAAATGCAATGCAAACAAAATACCTGGTACACAGTCTCACATATTACATCATTGCTATGCAAAGTTGACAACAAAGGGGTTTTCCTGATAATTTTTTAAACTAACATTCCCCAACCTTACGTCAATGACAAAATCCGTGCTATTTTCATATATTTGCCAAACATAAGGTCAGTAGTCACTCTAGTGACAGGAAAACAAAACTATATACTAATATTATCAGAAATACTCACTCAAAGCCTTTGTTTTCTGGTGGCAAATACGTCGTCGGAAACTCATTACCCATCGGAAACTTCTTGGCATGTTCGTCACATTCTTCCCTTGATGGCCAATTTGATGTCATAAACAAAGGCTGGTTTGGTCCCTGATGAACACGGCACAGCAATGAAATTTAGAATCTATCGTTATCCATGAATTGCAAACGCATCCTTAACAAAACAGTAAATTAATAAAATAGACAACTTATCTAGTGGACCCTACAAATCATTAAGTTCATGCATACCTGGTACTTGTATGTAATGATAACATAATCATTAACATTATCATTAAACTAGAAATACGTTCTGCGGAATGAGGCATCTGTCCGATTGCAATGCTATATAGCCTAGCACCTGTGTATAAGGAAGGTAGGTGCAAACAGGGCAGAATTATCTTTCTCAGGGGACCAAGTTATACCGCTTTGAAGTCCCCATAGGCCATAATGCAAATTTATACAAATTTGGGGTAGAATAGGGGAAGGAGTTATCAGATTTTTATCCCAAACAAACTCCATCTTACTTTTTGGGCCCCAAATCACTGTGCAAAATTTCATCAAAAATGTGGCCATAGGAGTGTTTACAGACAGACTGACAGAATGATATAAGTGATTTTATAATCTGTTCCATGCTATGCTATAGCAATGGGACAGCTAACTATGTTCGGTCTTGTTTTAGCTCAATGCTAACTGGAAGCTAATAGCCAAGTCTACTCTGAGTGTTACAAGGTTGTGGTTTCATACATTTGCATGGGGCAAGGCGAGAGATGGGGCAGATATGATCTTCTATGCCTCAGCTTTTTCGGCAGCCTTTCCAGTCAACCTCTACTAACAGTCACAATTTGCTTAATATTATGTGACATTTTATACATCACTTAAATGGATTTTAGAAGAGGACATCAGAACTGTGTGCTATAAATTTTTTGTAAGAAAATAAGTCAGTAAAACATTAATCTATACAGCACATAAGGTTAGATAATCCGTTTTTGTCTCCTGTCTGAAGTTAAAACATATTTTAAGTATTTTTATTGCAGAAATGCACTAACTAATCAGATAAACAACAAATAAAACACGAAAACTGAGAAAAATGCAGGTAATTATAATCTTCAGCATCAACAGCAATACTGGGGAGCTAATTTGTCGGCATTATCCGATACATTCCAGAACCTGAAAAACCTGACATGTCACGGGTAAGGTAATGTGTAGTATGTCAGAAAATGCTTTTGATGCTTAGGAACAGATATATAAATTAGACTTTGTGATATCGATGCAAGACAAAAAAATAATTCTAAAAAACCGTAGGAGGGGTCGTTTTGACCCCCTCCTTAGGTGTAAGAGGCATATGAAGTAGATAAAGATGAAAGCTGTGGGAATATGGACATAATGCCATATCACCAGGAAGTAAGGCTAGCCAGCCATGTCCATAGGCCATCCAACCCTTCACAAGACTGAGGCACAGTGCATTTAGTGCCATCATGGACAGGGTGACACCACATTTTCTCCGAGTTGAAAATAATCCCACAATGCACCTCTGTAGGCAGAACTTTCTTCTCCGTGTACAGAGCCGGTCGAACTGGCTTCATGTAGTCCATAGCTTCTGTTTTCACCGATGCTGCTGCCACCTATACGTAGTCCAGCTGTGATTATTCAACCATTTTAATTTAGCCTACATAGCCTATAAAACTTTCAATAAATAGCTCTGAATAAATAAAAAAACAATTAAAAAACCAGTGAACACCAACAACAATGTCAGTGTGACAAGAGATAATGCCAGCATATTTTAGTTTACTGTACATACATAATGTCAAACTGATTAATGCGACATTGTTGAATTGATAAACATTAAATTTAATGTGACAAAGTCAAATTACCGTACCAAATATTGCTACACACAATGTAATATATCTTTCAATCAGTTCTTGACACAGGCCTCAAATTTCAACCCACTGCAATTGCTGCTGTTCAAAATGAGGCTGTCAAGCAGCTTAATTAGTTAGTGGTCAATGCAAACGCACGAGGAAAAATCTATTCTTGGATCCGCGCTTGTCAACAAAGGCAACAATTTCTAGAAAAATTTTCATGTGACTTTCAACTATAGATGAGATCAGACACAATCAAAACACTGATGCATCAGAAACTTGTGAAAACTACTTTATTTTTTTATTCTTTACATCACTGCACTTGTTCCATTTCTCTCAGCTGAGTTCAGTTATAACAGTTCATTCTCTTTGTTTAGCAATTACATTAGACAAAACTGGCCAGTTCTGCAGTGCAATATGAATTCTAACCGATATTCATGCATCAACCATAACAGCAAAAGCACCTGGTCGTTAACTGTTATAATGAATAAGTTGTGGAACTGCGGCAAATTATTCCAAATTGCTGATTGTTTAATTAACATGACAATCAATTAGTTAGTTGACAAATCAACAAAATACGTTATTAATTATTATCTGCAGCAAGAGGGGCACCTGTTCCTTGGGTGGCATGAGATTAAAGTCATAGTCGGTGAGAACTCGTTTAACCCGTGACCAAGCACACTGCAGCACGTGATGGCCCTCATGTTCCTCCAATTCACAGTGCTCACCTATAGCCATAATAAAGCAGTGGTGGTAATTCAGAATCACTAACAATAAATGGCATATCACTGCTCATAAAGCCTGTCTAAACCAGAACTTTTAAACAAGAGACGAAAGCTGTCAGCAACAGACAGTCAACAGTGGCTATCAAAACTAGGGATGTGACAAACTTCATACTCGCATTCGACGACATGCAAATATTGACCACTTTTCAGCTATTCAATATTTATCTGCCCCACTGCTATAGAATAGCTAGAGACCAACTTAATTCACGATTTCACGACCGTGACATTTTCCGTGAAATTGACCTCCTTCCGTGAAAAGCGCTGATTTATGTGAAATCCGTGATTTTTCGTGAATTTTAGCGCTTTTAGTTTAATTTACGACAATTCCAGAGTTTTATCAGCAGCTTTTGAACGGATGTTGCTGTTTGCTACGTGTCGCACTTTAGCACTAAGTAGTTGACATTGACTGTCTTGAGTCTTGACTTAGTGTAGTAAATATTCCTTGTTCTGAAATTTCTTCGTTTGCATTAGTGCAGCACCTCAAAATAACGTCTGTGGGGCCCGTGAATTTCCAAAACTCTTTCTGTGAATTTTCCATTTAAAAAATTCAACCGTGAAATCATGCATTTTTTCCCGTGAATTTGGTTGGTCCCTAAGAATAGCATAGGACAGATTAGAAAATCACCTCTGTCACACTGTCTGTCTGTCTGTAAATACTCCTACAACCACAATTTTGATTCAATTTTGCACAGTGATTTGGGGCCCGAAAAGTAAGATCGAGTTTGTTTGGGATAAAAAATCTCATAACTCCTTCCCCTATTTTAACCCAATTATTATATTTGGATGTTCCGCTTTATTCAAACACTGGCATAGAGAAGTTTTCTTGAGGCTGAATAAGTATTCGCATTCGTTATTCGACGAACAGTAAAGCCAATATTCGCATTCGACGAATACGAATATTTTTTCGCTTCTTCACATCCCTAACAGCTATAGCATGGCAATGGGACAGATACCTTGTTCTACAGAATGTATTTCTAGTTAAAAAATAGTTTGGAGCATTTCTGGCAAATGCGAATATTTCATTTTATTCAATTTCAATGAACTTTATTGAACTTTTAATAGAGGACACTGACTGAAGAGAACACTGAACACTCTGAATGCTTCATTTTTCTTAACTAAACTTCATTTGTTGACCTTTGCCTTAGATACTGATTTTTAGTGACTAAACACCGAACACCTACTTTAAATGTTTCACCTTATTCAAAAACTGGTATAGAGAAGTTTTCTTGAAGCTGAATAAGTATTCACATTCGCATTCATAATTCAACATATAGTAACGTTGATATTCTCATTCGATGAATGCGAATATTTCTCTGCTTTGTCACATCCCTATTCAGCAATGAGTTCTAGATAGCATGTGCAGAACAGCAGAACAGTCCCAGTAGCAAACAGCACGTTCTGTAAATCAGCAATCTCTGTGGTCACACAGCAAACTACCCAAATGCCTCAGCAGTCAGCACTTCAATTTTTTGACCTTAGTGCTTTATGAATTATGACTTACTTACTAAATCGCAAATCCAGTCCGTGAGCAAGATGAAAACAAACCACTACGAGGGTATTCCATAAATAATAAATTACTAAACAGTGTCATTCTGTCAGTTTTCAAAATATAAAAAAAATCTGAAATCTGCGTTCTGTAAGAAGTTTTATTTTGAACAAGTGTGGAAATTTTTTGATGAAGAAGTCATTATTGTGACGTCATCTGTTCACAGAACACAGTCTATACGTGTATTATTTTCTCCAGCAGTAATCCATTATATCTTGCAAGTGTCAAACAATATAAGAACGAGAGAAAATGAAAAAAAATGACAACTTAATGTCACTCCTTTAAATGTTAAAAATTAATGTTTCATTTTTCAATGTATCGTCTGAGTTCGTACAAACATTTCTCTTTTACATGTATCTGTGAACAAGCTTCTGAATGCCGATGCAAAGAACGATGCTGGCTGCTGTCCAAGCCACTGAAAAATGACTGATTGCACCTCAGTATTCAATGCAAACTTTTGCCCACCTAGCATGCTAAACATGTGCTGTTCGCTTCGTAAAACACTTGTTGGCATATACAGGATGCATCTCAAGAGTGAATTTGATTTGCATTTATTTTAAGCCCACAAGAAAGACATTAACGGCAGGCTGTTCGTTACGGGTATATTTCAGTGGCAACATTGCCGTATTAGATGTTTATAAATAACGTCACAGTGATGTCATCATAATAGAACTTGCAGCCGCTACTTAAAATTGAATTCGACACAGAACGTATACTACATTTCGAATTTTTAACATTTTGAAAACTAACAAGAATGATGCTATTTTGTAACTTATTTATCGAATAAAACTCGTAGTAGCAATGACCATATGACTAGTGACACTAGTTAGCATACCGACCTACGCCCTCATTGGCCAGTCGCATCTTGTACGTCTCGTATGAAACAGTCTGCTCGATCTTGTCGTTTCTTGACGCCTGCTCTGACATCAGTTTCTGCTGCTGCTGCTTCCATGAGTCGTGCTTCTGCTGGTAGTCACGAAGTTCCGACAACGTTCGCTGCAGAGATCTGTATATCCATTATGTACTGAGAGACATCAAGCTGGTTCGCATTCAGGGTTGAAAGCAATCACTTAATCGGCCAATCAATCTCCGTATTTACAAACTGCCCCTTAAAAAGTTATATGCATGCACCTGTTATGAGTAGGCATGATCGAAAAGCCGTGACTTAAGATGTAATTTCACCCTTTAAAACAACATTTTCTATTAATGTCACTGTCATTCAGTTCAGACGAAAGACCATTAATCAATAATAAGTTTAGTGTTCAATCCCAGTAATCACTGTGTGTTCATTTTGCCATCTCTAACAACTGTGTAAAACTACTTTTCCAAGTTAACTTAACTGAACTTTGTAAACAAATACAAAGATAAGAAACTAATTACCACTCACGCACAAATGATGTAAAAGATTGTGTAATAATCAAAATGGTAACGCACCTATGCTGGGTCTCTAGAACAGCCTCGAGCTTTGCGTGACACAGGACGGCATGACGACATCTGGACGCCACACGATAGTCTGGCTGAAGACGTATCACATTCTCGAAACAAATGACGGACTTATTATACTCAGCTAAAACCTGAATACACACCGCAGACAACTGTGCGTTATTGAAAATCAACTAAACTTCTACAGAATTCTAAACCATTAAACTTCTACTTAATTTACTACTCAGTCATCACTCAGGTTTCCGTATTCCCCACTAAATATCACTGTACACTTCACGAAGCAACACCACAAGTCGACAAACCAAGATAAAATATCCTACCAACTTTTTTAACGTTCACATCAATCTGTCAAAATCAATTTATTGACCAATCAAAAAAATTTTGTACAACACCTCCTATGCAGTTTTGAACACAAGCACTTAACAAGTGAAAACACAAGGCCTAAATGAAATAACGAAGACATCAATATCTAGCAGCAAATGGAAATCATTTTGAAGAAGGCAACAGTGGCTGAACAGTGGCAAATGTTGCAATTTGACAAATTTACACAGCTTATGATCTCCATGTTGAAAATGTTCAAAGCACCTTTGACTACCTGTAGCACTCATAGACCTGCATTCAGGCGTATAGCAATGACGAAATGCAACTGGACACACAGAGGTAAAGTTCCGCTGTACAAAGCCTTTCCCCTGTCAGCTTTGATCAGTAAAAATACAATAACCCCTCTCGCCATCTCGCTTGTGCATTACCTACCGCGTAGATGTTGCCGAGCATGAAATAACTGATGATCTGCGAGTAAATGGTCATGTCACGAGGCATGTCAAGGGCAGCGTGAATAACAACGGCAGCCTCGTTGGAATAGTGAACCTGGTGCAGAATGTTACTTAGGCTGAGAAGTGCAATGTCTTTCTGTGACCTGAAGCAATCACACATCATCATCACAATCATCGTAAAGGTAAAGGTAAAGCATGCCGCACCCATCCGGGGCACAGGCAGGGTGCTCAGCTCCATTTCTGTGGCCATCGAGCCCGTAGGTGGATAACCCACCCACCGAATCTGTGATGCATGGCCAGTGGAACGCCAGACCTATGGTTACCTTCCCAGCCACAGAGCGTCACCGCCATTTGGCTGGTACCAAATTATACTGCTTGGTAAAACAGAGGCACATGTGTGTGAACAACTCACCCTAGGTTGTTGTTACCTGGCAGTGCTCCGGGCCCAAGTCGATCCAAGGACCTCTCGGTCACCAGTCTGGCTCACTATCATTACACTAATAAGCCACGATCATCAAGGAGGGGCTTAACATGGCCTAGATAACAAACATTATTATATCTAAGACCATGTCAGTAAAGTGTCAAATATGCGAGTCCTGGTGCAAGTGCTGGAACAAGAAAGTCTTTAGACGCTGCCCGATGACAAAAAGCGATGGTGCAGATGTGATGTCAGGTGGAAAGCTAATCCATTCCACAGGTTGGCAGTCTTGGCATCAAAGATCAGAAATGCCCGTATGCCAACCGTAGCAAGAAAGAATGTCATGTCTGTTACTTATTCTTACACCCAGAATTCATGGTGAGCCTAAAATACCTATCAATTGACAGAATCATCTAAATGTATCATCTAACTCATTCACAGGCAAATAACATTCACACACTCAGTTTTTTCATTTGTTCAGAATCACTCTGAGTTAGATCGGTCACACACAAAAAAAACACACTCTTGGAAATTGACGTGGCTGAACTTTTAAAAGGTTGAGATTAAAGGTGATGCATAGCTCTTTATAGAAAACCATCTCCCAGCTACAGAGCATCACTTGCCATATAGGATCACACCGGTTATCTGCTACTTGACACAGGTGAATGTGCCCCACCTTAACCCCAACCAGATAAGCTGATACTCAATTTACCTACCCCACAGGGATGGAAGACTGATACGAGTTAACCTTGATGTTGGTTATATACAGATTTGGTTTACCTGCCCACAGACAGTCACCCATCTGAGTAGTAAAAAACACGATAGTGACCCTACCAGGAGTTGAACCTACAAACTCTGGATCTTAAGTCCGACACCCTACCATTATGCCATCAAGCCAGAGTCAAAGATCATGTAGAATACAAGCCTGGAAATCATATCATGATATATACGAGGTTCAACGCAAACTGAAAGGACAAAATTCAAGGACTTTTCAAGAACCTAAAATTGCACTTTTCAAGTACCAAAAGTATTGATAAAAAGACATATCATACTTACGCTACATCAAAATTTGGAGTGAAATTTATACTTTAGTATACTCACCAATACTGCACTAATGATACGTAATACACAGTGGGAAGTTTTGTTAAGTAAGCAAGTGAACTATAGCGAAGTAGTGGTGAAATGCCAAATTTTACAAAAAAATGCTTTCTTCAAAATTTTAATATGCAAAAATTTCAAAATATGAAACATTCAAATTCTAGGAGTTCTCAAGGACTTTCAAGGACCTGTGTTTTTTTCTCAAAATTCAAAGACTTTCAAGGACTTCTCAAAGACCCTATGAGCCCTGTATATATTACACAATGCACAACTTGCTCAAATTGGCTTACTTACTTACTCAAAATTACAGTACAAATAAAGACTGAAAACTGGCCTGGCGGAGTAATGAAGAGCTCGACGAAGGCACTCAATTGCTTCCCTAGCTTCACCTTTCATGCGCCAGTAGAACGCGGCCATGTTGTGCAATACCCATGACGTCTTGTTCTACACAACCAATGACACAAACTTAACTGTAAGAAAAAAATGATGTATGCATAAACCAAGGTATGTAGGATGAGAGTGACTGAGTGTGAGTGAGTAGGGTTTAACATCCCGACACAGTATAGGTCATTTCAGGGACGGCCTTTCCAGGCAAAATGCACATACAGGGTGGGCCATAAAAAACGTGGCACTTTACTTTTGTCTATATCTTTGCCAATTATTGACTGATTTTCAAAATTCTTTCACTGGCACACTCTGCGGACAATTTGCAATAATGCAATTATTACATATCCCACCACACCATAAATGCATCTCTACACTACTTTGTGAAATATACATGAAGCAAAAACTAACGATAATAACAAAAATTTAGGTAAATGAAAAAACACTTCAGATCAACATTGTGGTGAATAATCTGTATAACACTAGATTGTGTGGGTCTAACACAGTCTAGTGTCATATGGATCATTCATCACAATGTTGGTCTGAAGTATTTTTTTCATTTACCTAAATTTTTGTTATTATCGTTAGTTTTTGCTTCATGTATATTTCACAATGTAGTGTAGAGACACATTTACAGTGTGGTGAGATATATAATAATCCCATTACTGCGAATTGTCTGTAGAGTTTGCCAGTCAAAGAATTTGGAAAATCAGTTACGGTGTACATACACATAATAATGAAAAAAGTAAATTTAACCTTTACAGAAAACCATAATATGAAACATAAAACACAGAAACAACCTAAACCCAACATTGTAAGAACTTGCCATTATAATTGTGCACAAGTAAGAGTAATGGCAGTTTTAACAATCTTCCCTGTTATCTTACAGACAGTCATCAATCTCATAATGCTGTCTATTGGAAGACAGAGGGCTCAAGGCATGGGAGCCCACAGCATTTGCAAAACTGTGACGGCTGAACCCAATTAAGTTATGCCAGCTGGATAGCAGCTCCATTTACAGCGAACACTTTTAGCGGACTACTAAGACTACTAGGTCAGTACGACAGCAGTCCTGATAACAGGCCTTACACTGTTATGCAAAACTCTCCGTTTCTTTCCCAGTGGTGATCGTGACGATATTCATTCGTGATACTCACTCTGCCTACCCATGAAGAAATGGTCAGGCTTTCGTAGCTTGGTCAACAAAACTCTGAACAAATGGGTCATTTAACTGCATGATCCGTTTTCTTCCAAAAACCAGTGGAAAGCAATGGCAATGAAAATCAGCCTAGACTAACATCAACATAATATGTCAAGATGGGCGCGTGAAAGAAACCAGGCCAGGCCTGACTGGGCAAACATTTCTGTACTGTGCACAAGTCCACTGCAGCCTGCAACATAGAAGAGTCAAGTATCAAAATCAGAACAGACCTGCAGCAGGGCAACGTGAACTCGATGTCCAAACTCATCTACGTTGTTGTCAACATACGGCAACGTGGTCTGCAGCTGAAGCTCAGGCATCATGGATAGATTACCTCGCTCCTTCACTCCCTGCATCAACAGTACAACACCGTCAGACAAAGCCAGGTTTGATTGATATTTGGACTATCACCACAATGCACCAAGTACATGAAATATTACCAGAAAATTAAAGATCCTTAAGTAGTCATTCCATTACTTATTACCTCCTGTCAAGTCGAACAGTTTTGCTGCCTCCATATCCATATCAGCTTCCACTGGGCAAGGCCAATTGTATTAATAAGACATTATGCCACACTGCAAGTCTAAAAGTGTTAAATAGCCTATTTTACTGGTAGTTTGTTTTACGACTGACTGATTTACGTCGACCAAAAATATCAATAAACAGGACTGACTGCAATAATTTAAACCATTTGTGGTCAGATTCTACAAAAATATCTACCATTGCATCTTCTCTTACAACATATTACTGGGAAACAACCATCAAAGGATATTAACATACAGATATCTTGACCAAAATATCAAAATTGCCAAACAGTTCAATTTACAGACTATCTAACCTAATCTATTCAACGGAAATCCTATCAACTGCTACCTTAACATCAATGTGTTTTAATGCTAGTCAGTGAAAACTTAGCCTAAATGTATTAGCTCTGGAAAGTATATCAGCTACACAGAAACCTTCAAAGCAGTAGCGCAAATTGATAGTCTGTGAAGCCAATTTGCACTCTGTAACAGTTACATAAAATGATGCGACTTGGCCTTTAACTGCTGCAGTGTTGCTGTTTTTATGTTGTCAGTTAATTTTTAACGGTTTTTATGTTTTTCCCATTTTTTCGCATCTGTACTGCTTATTAAGCATCATAGGTTAATTTAGTTTGTTCATGAAGGCTGGCATCATATCTTCATAGTTTATTTTTTCATTGATGCACTACTTTATTTTAAAAAATTCATACCCACAAGCTGTGGACACGCGCTATACACCGTGGTCCATAAAAATGTGCCACTTTTGTTTTTTGAATAGCTTTGTTAAACATTGGCCGATTTTAATTTTTGGCTTGCGACATCATGAAAGAACTTGATGCAAATGACTGTAGTTTTTGCCACCTCACTTTAATACTGTCGCTGCACTACCTTGTGAAATGCAGAAGTCGAATTTGGCCATTTACAACAATGAATTCATGCTGGATAGCGTACGCATCGGCTCAGAAATGATTAACAGAAAAGCGACAAACATGATTGGCAGGCACAAGAAATGTTCTCACATAACGTAAAGCAATATCAGAAATACAGTTACAACTTACAACTCACCTCTAAGTGTTCAAAGGCATAAATGCTAAACTCCAAGTCGACATAATTGGCACACTGCGGTGAAATGAAAGGAGGATTTATAATATCAACAAAGTCCAGATAATCTTCCGTTCTGCCAAACAGCGAAACAAACTTGCAACACTCAAACCTCAACAGCAAAATCACACAATACTATTGAGTGGACCAAAAAACGTGCCACTTTACTTTTGTCCAAATCTTCACCAATTATTGACCGATTTTCACAATTATTTCACTGGCACACTCTGTGGACAATTTGCAATGATGTGATTACTATACATCCCACCACACCATAAATGCATATTTACACTAAATTGTGAAACATAAATGTAAGAAAACTTAATAAAAATAACAAACATTTAAGTAAATAAAAAAAACACTTCAGACCAACATTGTGGTAAATGACACTAGACTGCGTTAGACCCACAGAGTCTAGTGTTATACAGATCATTCACCGCAATGTTGATCTGAAGTGTTTTTTTTTCCAATTTTACCAAAATTTTTCTTTGTTATTATCGTTATACATGCATATTTCATACATATTTCACAAGGTAGTGTATAGATGCATTTATGGTGTGGTGGGATATATAATAATCACATTATTGCAAATTGTCTGCAAAGTGTGCCAGTGAGAAAATTTAAAATTGGTTCATAATTGGTCACCGTGTATAACTAAAAGCACTGCATATCACATCAATTAACAGAAAAAAATCTGCAAAAAAGCATCTATGTCTGAGTAAAAAAAAACGAAAGCAATAACTACATAAAGAACTGACAAATGTATTAACCTGAAATCACAGTGTACTGTACTGCATCGTAGTGCATTAATGCCTTTAGCTGGATGACAAATAGTGCATATAGCTGATAAAAAATTTTTGCTCTAGCAAAAGTAACAATACACAAAAGTTCACTCTACAAACCCCACCTAACATGAAATAACTCTGGAAAAGATGGACCATGAGACAAAAATCAAAACTTTTGGCAGCAGTATTAGCACATTATCTACTAAGATTAACACAAAAACCACACCGAACATAACAGTTAGCAAAAAAGATGCTGTGATACCTGACGTCTTTATTCTCTAGTGGTATAACTGTACTCTGGTACAATTCAAACTCGACTAGAGGCTTGCCTGCTGCAATGCAGTCCGGATCGGACCGATAAAACCGTTGCTCTAAGCCTAAATGCAGAAAACAACACGACAGCTCTCCACATCAGTGTCACTCAAGAGAACCCTAATGCAATGACTTTTATCTCAAATCGAAAGCACCATTATAATTGTCATCATCCACATTGCTGCCTCTGCCTATTAAGATCCTGACCTCTGACCACTGACCTTTGACCCCAAAACCAAATCAGATCATCTTTATACCAAGATGCACCAACAGCAAATGTTTGACAAAAATCCAGCAATAAATGCGACAGATATCACGGAAACATCATTAACGCATGCTCAGACAAATAGCATCAAAATAATGCCTCCAGTTCTGCCTGGCATTGGCATAAAAAGTGCAAACAAAAAATAATTTCTGATCCATCAATAGCTCCCATTCAAAGTGGCACAAAAATGAAGAGCTTGCATGCTATGGGTTCAAGATACCAATTATATGCGCACATGATCGCAGCAACGACAGCATACGTCACATGCAGGGTGGGCCAAAAAAATTTCCCAACGTATTTCTGTTAGAACTTCGTCAACTCTCTGCCAAATTTGGCAGTTTTTTTGGCACACTGGTGGCCAAGACGATAAAATTGTGTGAGGTGCACTGATTTTCCGTTTCACCTACTTTATGTCATCGCACTACCATGTAAAACACAGATGCTCCAAACTGTTACATTACGCAGTGATTATCAGCATCAGATTGCTCATCTGTACATCGCCAATTCGACAGACAGCGCTGTGATTTAACGATTTTGTGGTATTGAATGTTTTATGCTGAAAATAGCAAACAACAAAAAAGCTAAATGATGACATAAAAACACATCTAATCCATGAGCAAACCAATTGCAGTTTGATCAGTTAATCGTTAACGCCACTCTCAGCCAGTGGCATTGCGTCTAAACCATTATGAAGGTGTATGAGGAGCACACTTTGGACATAATTTGAAAACAAGTCATTACGCAAAGTTATAATTCTACAAAATAAATCACATTTTAGTTTATTGTGTGCTTAATTACATTGTCAGAACTGTTACTGGGACAACAACTCAGCACTATGCAACAATTTGGAGCATCTACATTTTACACAGTAGTGCGTTGACATAAATTAGGCGAGGTGGAAAATGAGTGCACAGCACATAATTCTATCATCTCGGCTATCTGTATGCCAAAAATTATCAAATTTGGTAAAGATTCAACAAAGTTCAGATAAAAACAACTTGGGAAATTTTTTTGGTCCACCCTGTATTTGCAGAAGACTTGATGTTGCATATTTTCTGACATATAATGGCATTAATCGCCAAGCACATATAAGCATTTCAACGAAACACGTCTTTGTGCATTTCAGCATGCAATCAGATATGCATGTTTATACTGCAAGCATGCTGCACATCTATCATATATCTCAACAAATTCTGCACACATTTGCACACTTCAAGAAAATGTGCGCTGATATCCCTATTTTAGTCCATGCTAGAATTTTCTACTTCCATCGGACCAATATACTACATACAAGTCTACAATGACAAACGAAAATCACATAACACGGACCCATGTCCTTATCATCACTGTCGTCGAGATCGCCCTTCCGTGACAGAAGTTCCTGCTTCAAGCTCTCAAGCATCTCGACTCGTTCTTCCTGCTTCAGTAGCGCCATCAGGTCATACGGCCTTTGTAGGTTGAACGCAGAATCCATCTACGCATGTTTCATTAGCAGATATAAACGTCTAAATCTGTCAGTTGGTATGTGACTTGATACAGTAGCAATGTGGGTTAAAGAGGGTGCAGCAGAAAGTTGCAGTTTTACCTTTACAACAAACAGCTGCAAATTTTCAACAGAGACATGGGTGTTCAAAATTTCAATTTTAATCCTAAGCTAGGACTGAAAAACTTTCAGCCCCCAATTTTCCATTTTCAGAAGAAAATTTTTGAACAAGAAAATTTTTCAACAAACTAAAATGTAGGTGAGCAGCAGCTGTCCTCTTGCTATGATCCTATTCAGCTAATATCTTGCAATAATATATAAGCGATTTGTGATATTATGACAACATAGGATATTAGAAACACATTTGGCTATCTGGTACAAGACAACAACCAGAATGATGTAATATCACATGGCGAAAAAACTTCCAAAAGCAACATTTCCTCAACGTTTTTATCATGAGAATGAGCTTGCTGGTTGTGGAGGATTTTGTATATGAGCACCGTGAAACCAATATCATGACTTTTTTGCCCTAAAACAGTTTGGCCAGTTATTGCTGTCAGAGATATAAACTTCCTGCAACTGAACACTACAATAAGAAATGGGACAGATAGATAAACAGCGAGCAATAGTTAATAGGCTGACCTCCTATAGGAACAGCAGCATAATAGCTTGAACATGTTCAGTCAAGCATACACTAGTAAGCATACATCAATAGTCCACCAGTCTGAGGGGGGGGCTGGTTGGGGAGGAGAGACAGGCTACACTACCTATATGGTAGCTATAGGCTGTGAGGAGGCCTAAACAATTCAAAATAACCCATGCTCCCATAGCAACGTCAGACGCCACCAGGTAGGCATAATGCACCGGAACCGAGCTCAAAATGTAATGTGGCTATTACTATCAACGTAGAGTCAGGTAAAACAATAGACAGCTATCAACTACCACTCAGTGTTAATCTTCTGCATTCCACAGTCTACAGTACCAAATTAATTAGTTCTGAGCACTATTAATTAATCGCAGAAATGTCTACTTTTTTAAATTTCCACTTTTTTGAACCTTTCCACTTTAAAAATTAATTTACTTGCCTAATTACTAAAAACAGAGCTGCTGAAATAAACAATTATTTACACTATTAACCCTTCAAAAACTTCAACAATTAATACAATTTTTGTTCTGAAAATTTTGATTACCAGAGTCATGTCAATAAAAACAAACATTATAAAGCAGACACAATCTCATG
>Ga0209671_1000815_pt1 | contig 23155 bp, 9 predicted proteins | sample WorMetHERISLAND2_2_FD_187401 | JGI IMG/M metagenome (GOLD analysis project Ga0209671, IMG submission 187401) | Marine gutless worms symbiont microbial communities from Max Planck institute for Marine Microbiology, Germany - Olavius geniculatus... | ecosystem: Host-associated > Annelida >... | reverse complement strand
GGCAAGCGGAAGCTCAGGAATTTTTTTAGGCCTAGCGTAGGAATTTATATCCATTGAGGACTACACTCATTGAAGCATAGTATTTTTTTCAAAGGGGTGGCAACTTTTAGGACTTCAGGGGCAGTCATCACTCCACGATCAACTTTCGCCAGAAATTGGCCAAAAGTGATTTGTAAAGCTAAAAATGCACAAAATTTATTTTCGGCTGGGGCTCCGTTTCAGACCCTGTTGCTAGGGGATCTTACAATACTACTCCCTATCCCTTACCTCTTACATTCCATACTCTATTCAATGCCACAACTTCTTCTCTGTCGAAAAAATTTCTCAAGGACACTCATGCTGTCGTCTGTCATTGGAGGATTGAAACATTGGACTAAGTTTGATGTGCAAGTGGTTCGAATCAAATCAACATTGAGAGGGTGAAGGTTGACATTGAAGGGTGGGCTTGCGTAGTGTGTCCAAGGCGGGGGAATAGACGCCTTTGACGCCTAATAATAGTAAATGTTTGTTTGTGTTATCAGCATGCATTCTGCAGATCCAGCAGAAGAAAGCAGCAGCAATGCAGATGATGATGGGCATGCTGACATTGCTGATAACACAGTTCAGTCTGTGGACATGTCTGAACAGCTGCAGACATATGGATGTTCGCATTACCAGCGCAAGTGCCTGCTAGTGGTATGAATGCGATGATGGGTTCTGTAGGAATACAGGGTTTTTATGCCTCCCGAAAAGTCCTGAGTTTGGTCCTAGTGCGAAGTCACAGAAATTAAAGTTTTCAGAAGGTTGTGGAAAATATTGCAAAATGAAAACCCTGAAATAACCTGGATGGTTGATTATTTAGGATTAATTTTGGGGGGTTCAGAATACAGTAGTACTGGATTATGGTCCCCCTAGGCCCTGAGACTTGAAAGCAACTGCGGCCCCTTGTCATTGGGACTGCTGGCCGCTTGTACATATACAGGCATGGGTCAATGATCTCTCTGATATTTAGGGCGCTGTTTCCCGTTGATGACTGTTTTGTTTTTAGTTGATTTTGTTAATCTCGGAGTGAGTCATGGGAAAATGGCTGGACGGATCGATTTGAGATGCCGTTTGGCAAAAATTTTAGTCCAGAAGATCGCAAATTTTCTCTCTAGCAATGTTAGCGCTCACCATCTGTGCCACTGTCGAGGAACAAGCCCTGAGGCTTTAGCCTCACCAGCCTCATGTATTATCCAACTCTGCCAGAATAAACAGTGTGTAGCACCAGCAGAGCATTGCCTAGCACACTTACTGAAATAACGCAAAGAATGCCATATGTGTATATTGTGTAAATAAGTGTAACGGAACAGTTTCTTGACAATTTCTGCATTTGAAACTAACTGTGCAATGCATTGGATTACACGCTGTATGTACAGTAACTGCATAGTTTGTCTTTGTTTTTTGAACACTGGCAGGCTTTATGAAGGTGCTGGATAAACATAAGTTGATTGTCGTGAATTTTTTTTACATTTTAAGGTTTTTTCAGGGGTTTTGGTTTAGTGCCCAATGAACATCGTGCACAAAATTATGACCAAGGAAAAACATTTTGTGTACCCTGTTTGTCACATAATTGCATTGCTTTCTACAGCTTATAGCAAGATGAAGTAATCCTTGTCTTGCCTTGCCTTGCCTTGCCTTTGGGGTGGACAGGCTCTTACACCTGCCCAGTGCTGAGGCCATATCAGTTTGGCCCAATGCGCATCCCCAAATGTAACCACAAGGTTACAAGTAACTGCTATAAAGCCATAGACAGCTGTCAAGCCGTAAATAACGGCTGTGAGGCCCTGAGTAGACGGCTATAAAGCCGTAGTCGGCTGTGAAGCCGAAACCAGCACAAAAGCACTGGTAACGTGTAGTAAATGCTCTCATGGATTTGGTCAGCTCTTAGTACGCTCCTATCCTCTAGATTGTAGAAATCTTTCGGGTCATCAGAGCAAAGCCCCACCACCACGTCAAGGTGCCTGACCACAGTGGGGATGAAGTAATTATTAAGCACAATTAAAATATTAGGTAAAATATTATAATATGTAAAAAAAAATATAAATTTTACAACAAACAAGAAACCTGAAAACTAAATTTTTGAGGTTTTTAGATTAAATTGCTAAAACCTAAATATCTACTTTTTTGAGACTTATTTTTCAGCCTTGACTAGGTATTGTGTATATTGTTTTTTGCAGGCGCCGTGCTGTGGTAAGACCTACGTGTGTCGTTTCTGTCACGATGACATCGAGGTACATGAAATTAACCGACATTCGGTGGCTGAGATCATCTGTAGCATCTGCAACACCAGGCAGCCGGTTAGCTGAACTGACTTTTTCTTTGAAAGCACATTTCTTGGGCAGTTTTTACGCGTGGCATCAGGTACAGCTATAGCACGTCTTAGCCATCACAATTCTGTCCGTCCGTCCGTCCATCACACGTGTGGATCAGTCAAAAACAGTGCAAGCTACGATCACCAAATTTTTATCATCTGCTGCCCGGAAGACTCTAGTTTCAGGAACCGTAAAGCTTTTTCATAAATTCGAAGGGGGTCACCCCGAACGAGGGCGCTAAATGAGAGGGGGTGGGAGAAATTTGCGATTTTTAGCCAATAAGTCGCTGTATCTCAATAAAGGTGCAAGATAGGGCCTAGATTACTATTATACACCAATAAGAAGTCATACACTGGCTTTCGATTGCCACCGAGATCAATGACCTTGTATGATCTTGAACGCAAAAATAGGGGTGTTTATGGATTTTTCGGCGATTTTGGGCTGCAACACACGTTTCAAGAGTGGCAACATTCTCGCGAGATGATGGCGCCATCTGGCGTAGGTAAATACATCGTACCCAATGTCAGTTGCTGGATTGATGAGCTTAGATTTTTTTTGCAGTGGGCCTTCAAACATGCACCACTGTCGTGCGTTTACCTTTGTGTCTGCTGGGCTTTTCTTGCAACTATCGTTTTCATGGTGATCGCTTGTCTGGCAGTGTCAGGGATTTTAGTACGAATCGGAGAAACGTCAATGAGTTGTGAGAAAAAACCTTGTGAGGGAAAATTGCCCCAAAAAGTTTCCTACAAATTGTGTCAACAGGTTTTTTAGCATTTACTCACGTAAATTAAGGTAGGAATGTTAGGTTTCTTGTAACTTTTTGTAATAGTCGGTAATCTGTTAGGTGCGAGCAGTAGCAGTACTATTCCGTGTTCTAAAAAAATGTCACACTTTATTTTTATCTGTGTTACTACACTACGTTGTGAAATATAGATATTCAGAAATCACTATAGTCAGAATAAATACATCACAAAATTTGTCTTTTGGAACAATTTTCTACTCATTTGCATACTAGAATTAAATTATGTTTAGTTTTCAGTACATGGCCAGCTTTTTTAAACAAAAACAGAAGATAATATTGTGAATAATGGTTTTTAATGTGGTGACAAAATACCAGCATTGTAAAATGCCATTCAGCAACAAAGACAAACCCGTGATTAAAAATTTATACCAGTTCAAAGAATATGGTCAGCAGAGGATACTGGTGAAATTTTTGAAGACAAACTGCAGAGGGGAAGACTGGGCATATTACTAAAAAGATTTGCGAAACGAGTGCATAACTGAAGAGAATGGGACCACTATGGATGAACTATTCTAGACCCAGTAAGCCAGAAAGACCAGAAACAAATGCATCTTTCAACATCCTTGACCTAAAGAGATGGCTTTAACATAGTGTAGCATTGTACACATCATTCACTGCAATCTTAGTCTGAAGTGCCTTGTTCGTTCACCAATGTGATTGTTGTCTTTTGCCAGTTTTTCTTACATTTATATTTTACAAGGTAGTGTAGCGACACAGTTAAAGTGTGTAATATTTTGTACTAGGTCAGCAATGAGTGTGTCAGCTGCCGTGTTCAATTTGGTCGATATTTCTGTTTAATTTGTCGACTTTATGATGACGACGTTACCAAAGGCCAGTTCCACTGTGATCTCTGCGGCATGTGCAGGTATTGCAACCTCATACCTTGTAATTAGAGCTGTCAAGGCGTTAATTTTTTTAACACATTAATGCAGTGCATTAATTTTTTTAATGCATTAATTAACGCGTAAATTAACGCACCCAGTCCCGTCGAGATGGAGAGTAAGAGGTAAATTACCCTGGGCCCGAGACGTTTATGGGACCCGCCTGTAGAATATAGAAAGTTAGAAAAATGAAAAAAAAGTTTAAAAATCTATTAGCCTGTCAATGAAATAAATAATTAATTGTTTATTTACAGCAGTGATGAAACGAAAACTAGTTTAGTTATTTGATTGTCGCAGTTTAATGGGATATCCGAACTTTTGCTGCACAGAATTTAGTAGCTGAATGAAATAAATTTACGCATGTGCGTTAATTTTTTTAACGCGCGTTAATTTTTTTAACGCGCGTTAATTTATTAACGTGTTAATTAACGCGTCAACTGTGACAGCTCTACTTGTAATTGCTTCTCTGTTTAGATTAGGGCTTGCACTGATTAAAAGTGTTCAGTCGAGTAATCTCCAGATGTAACTTTGATTGATCAGACCATTTTTTCAAACACTTTGTGTCATAAGTAAGTTAGTTTTATTGTTTAAGTAGTAGAATTATTGTTAAATTGCACAATGCTAAAAATACAATAGCAAAGTTTATTAGTTTATTGTTTGGCTGATGAACAGATTTGTGTAAATATGACATCTGATGTGCATTTTGTAAATATCTGTTACATGTGGGCCTATTGGCAATCTATATTGCAGAGTTGGTGGCAGGGAAAATTTCTTTCATTGCGTGAAGTGTGGATTGTGCCTTGGCATTTCGTTGGAAGGCTCGCATAAGGTTTGTAACTCGCAAAGCAGTTGGACTTTGTTTAATATAATATTGCCGGTACAGAGTTGGTGCAATGGTAGCATGTCGGACTGGTGGTCACAAGATCACTGGTTTGACTCTGAGTAACAACTCTGGGCAAGTTGTTCACACATGTGCCTCTGTTCACCAAGCAGTACAATTTGGTACCACTGGTCAAAGGGCGGTGATGCTTCGTGGCTTGGAAGCTAATCGGAGGTCTGGCGCCACACTGGCCATGCGCCACGGTCTTTGTGGTCTATGTATGTTATGTTTTTCTGTCTATTTTCTGTTTGTATGTCACACGTGTGTTGAGAAAATGGCTCATGCCAACTGTCTGTACAGGGTGATCCATAAAAAATGTGGCAATTTACTTTTGTCCATATCTTTGACAGTTATTGACCATTTTTTAAAATTCTTTCACTGACACACTCTGGAGACAATTTGCAATAACGTGATTATTAAATATCCCACTACACCATAAATGCATTTCTATACTAGGCCTACTTTGTGAAATATAACTGAATACGAATGTATAACGATAATAACAAACATACATGTTTGGTTTATGAACAAAAAACACTTGAGATTAACATTGTGGTGAATGATCCGTACAACACTAGACTGTGTGGGTCTAACACAGTCTAGTCTCGTGCGGATTTTTTACCACAATGTTGGTCTGAAGTGCTTTTTCATTTATCTACATTTTTGTTATTATCGTTAGTTTTAACTTACATTTATATTTCACAAGGTGTGCAGAGACACATTCATGGTGTGGTGGGATATATAATAATCACGTTATTGCAAATTGTCCGCAGAGTGTGCCAATGAAAGAATTTTGAAAATTTGTAAATACTTGTCGAAGATATGGACAAAAGTAAAGTGCCATGTTTTTTGTATATCTGTTTGTGTTGCTATGTCACAGTGTGTGGAAAGGGTGGCTCACTCTAACTGTCCTGTGTGTATGGAAAATCTTCATACTTCCACTCACGGTCTGACCGTCTTGAAGTGTGGTCACGTTATTCACAGGTTACAAACCACTTTACTTATTTATTGATCTATCGATTGATCGGCAGGGTTCCCGCGCATCCTCAGAAGTTCTCGAAAGTCCTGGAATTTTTTTCTCTAAATTCAAGACCTTGAAAGTTCTCGAAAACGTGGTCCTTGACAGTCCTAGAACCTGCGTGTCCGGGTCCTTGAAAGTTTTGGATTTTTTTTCCAGTTTTTTTAGCAGCGTAAACATATGAGTAGCAGGTTACATGAACAGTGCATGAAGAAAACAAACTTACTCAATACTTGAAAAATAATATCGGATCTGAACTGACTCTTGCCTGACTCCTCATTTACGTATATTTATAAATGTACAAAACATCCTTTTATACACTTGTTAATGGCAACGTTTAGACCTAAGGACTAGCACATCGAAAATGGCAAAAACTACAAAAGGTGATATTTCCCGCATCACACTGATTGTGTGTCAGTGTGATGCTGTCGTCACCATTGCGTCCTGATAGAGCAGAGTATTTAATCTAACATCCACATTTTGTTTCAATATTTTGAATTTGTATTCTTTCAGCTACCACTGCTAAACATTTTCTGTAAAACTGCCATCTTTTGACTTAGCTATGAAGGAAAGAAAAGATAAGTGGATGGGTGTTAGACGTGTGATCGATAGGTTGTGGGTTCCACTCCCATCACTATCAGTTAGTTGCTACTTGGATGGGTTACTGTCTGCAGACAGGTCAACTATCTAAGGCCAACTCAGCCTTCCATCCCTCCAGGATAGGTAAATTGAGTACTGGCCTATCTGGCTGGAGTTAAGGCAGGGCATGTTCACCTGTGTTGGGTGACAGGTAACACTGTGATTCCACATGGCAGGTGATGCTCTTTAGCTTTGCGATAGAACCACCTTTTTTATCTGAGAGTAATTATTGGAGAGACCAAAAGCAAGAACTTGAGACCGGATTGGGATAAAGTTTAACATTTTTGGAGCTAAACTGTCCAGGCAAATTGTCACACAAATAATATTCGTACTATTTGGGTATTTGTCTGTAAAACTCTTGTATTATTTAGCATTTGGCCAGTAGCCATTACTACCTAGTTTTCCAGTAATGCATGATCTATTTTCTCAAGTATTTTGCAGTGCTGAGACCAAGATAAATGTCAGTGATATGAATGAACGATGTTTGTGGATTTTAGGACATGCTATGGTGGTCTGCTGCGATCTGGGTAAGTGATTCAGCACATCTTTTTACAGCTAGACCTGTAGCATTTTTTGGCCATTTTGGCGCATTATTTTTTATATAGCCGATTTAACCTGTGATTGTTCTGTCATTGGTAACGATCATATTGCTACTTATAACACAAGGGAAAAAATACCAAAATTAGACAGACATTATTTTAAAAAAAGTCCATGTTTTTCTTTGAAGAAGGCCAAAATGACGTTTTTGGGAGGTGTGGGGCAAGCAATGCTATTTTTGTGATAGAAGCACATACTTGCTTTTGATTTAACGACCGCACGATTAAACGTAATTTAAATGTCTACACTAAGACTTTGGCATTCCACAAGGTAGTGTAGGAACAGTATTCTGATTGATTGTGCAAAACTATGCTCGCTTACATCAAGTTTCTTCAGGAAGTTGCATGCCAAAATCGGCCAATGTTTCACGGAATTACTGAAAAACTGAAACTGGCATTATTTGAGATGGTGTGGTAGTAGCTCTTGTTGTTCTTGTTGTACTACTACTATTACTACTACAGTGTGTTGTTGTTGCAGCAACTACTCATGTCCTCTGTGTTGTCACTCCACCCTAGACATGAGTGAACACTGGCAACGGCTGGATGAAGAAGTAGCTGCTACTCAAATGCCCGACGAATACCGAGATCTAACAGTTTGGATACTCTGCCGAGATTGCCACCAGGTAACTTGAACAAGAAGCCCAGCTGTTGCTAGGGAAGGCCACCCGTACGACTCGGCAATTTGTGAGGCAATAGGTTGCAAAACTGAGTCAAAAGACTAGCCTTAATCCCATTTTGAACCTGAACCCTAGATTACTATTTTAAACTTTCTGTCCATTTGTGTTATATAAACAGGCGATAATTGGTTGATTGCTAAACAGTCTTCTTTACAATTAAGCTACAATGTATTTTTATGCGCAACAGCAGCTACTGCTGTAGCGCATCTTAGCCATCGCAATTCTGTCTGTCCATCACATGGGTGGATTAGTCAAAACGGTGCAAACTAGGATCTCCAAATTTTCACCGTTGGCTGCCTGGAAGACTCTAGTTTCAGGAACCATAAAGCTTTTCCATAAATTTGAAGGGGGTCACCCCGAACGAAGGCGCAAAATGAGAGGGGGTGGGCAAAATTTGCAATATTTTTAGCCGATATGGTGTTGGCTGAGCAAAACAGGTCGTTCCCTTTGGTGAGTACGAGTAAAACACTGTAGATAATTTAGATAATTTAGCCGCTGGTCGTCTGGCACCCTCTGGCAACTGACTTAGATCTTGTTTTACTGGGCTTTCAAACATGCACCTTGAAAGTTTTTAAAATGTCTTTGAATTTTATTTCGTGACCACAGTGGGAACCCTGTGTCGTGTATAACATGTTGTGCTTTTTCCATTGCATTAGCAGGGCTTTTCTTGTTTTTAATTTGGCGAATTTACGTAAATTGTCTGTCATGTACTATATCAGTCTTTGTCTGTCTGTCTGTTTGTTTGTGCCGTTGTGTTAAAGATGTGCCGTGTGCTGTTCCACATCGTTATGTTACAGAAATGCTGTGTGTCGTTCCATGTGAAATGCTCTCACTGTGGTGTGTCGTCGTGTTTCAGAAGTGCTATGTGTCGTTGTGTTGCAGAAGAGCCATGTGTCATTCCACGTGCTCGGCCTGAAATGTTCTCACTGTGGCTCATACAACACGTGTAATGACTCCGAACCAACTCAAGATGATGATCCTGCTACTGCTAAAACAACAACAACAGCTACTACTACTACAGCTGCTGCTGCTGATGATATAAACTTAGAGCCTTAGACCTGTGAGTTGGATCGACTTGGAAGTTGGCTTGGGTTTTACAAGTCGGGTCAAGTCGGTCTGTAGCGGCGTCACCGTCGAAATTTTCTGGCGCCGTTGGTTTCGTTACAAGTCAAGTTGATTTGACCAATAAACTTGCACATAGCAGTTCCCTGCTATCGATGGTATTTGGGCAATTTGTAGCTTGGCTGTTTAAAATTTAGTAGCTGTAGGCCTATATACATGGTGTTTCATAAAAAGGCACCTTTTTTCTTTCTTTTATAATTCAGTCAATTGATGATCAGTTTACACGAAATTTTTACCAGGTGTAGCTGAAGAAATACTAATTTGAAATATTTTGACAAAATATGGCTGATGGTTAAATATTCTTTGCTAGTCGTGATGTAATGCTGACGGTCATAGTGTGCTGCAAGTACAAACTGGCTTGTTGCAACCTCTGCTGACATATTTGCTGAATAGCTGCTCTGCATCGATGGCGAACTTTATCTGGTTTATTGATGACAAACTGTTGACGTTTTAACATTGTAGCCACAAAAATGCCCAAAACGATCAATTTCAAACGCTTGTTGGGATAGCTTGACTTCTACACCTTTCAGCAAGACAGTGCACCAGCACACCCCGCTTACGAGATGGACGAGTTTTTGGATTGCAAGATTTTGCCTCCATTTTGCAGAGTGCTGACATGATGAACATTTTTTATCAGTAAACCAGATAAAGTTTACCATCGAAGCAGGGTAGCTATATTACTTTATTAATAGATTTTTGCGATGTTCGGCTGTGATGTACACTTCAAGAGTGAACTGCGACGAAATGGATGGAGATAAACAGGACCTGCTATAGGCTTTTGCACGTTTCATGAGCATTGGCTCAAATTTATGTTTAATCGGTTGTAGCCCTAGAAACAAAAAAGGTCACATAATAAGAAAACAAAACATTTATTTTTGAAACAAAACATTTATTTAATGTACAATCTATTGCAAAAAGATCACACAACGTGCAGCAAAACAGCAAAGCTAATTAACGTCACACACTTATAGTCAAATATAAATATCAGACGGTCTGTTATTAGTATAAATCATTATGCAATATACATATATGATAACACCTGACGTACTATGGCATTTACGTAGAATGCAACAATATCGGTGCAGTTAGTTAAAATATCGCTCAAATAAACTGACAAAGAGGCGTAGGCCTATCAGAATACCTGATGATGTGACTAAAAAATAAAAACAAAAATACAAAAAATGTAACCATATGAACAATTAAACTTAGGAATATACACAGATAACTGCTTATTATGTGCAACACAAGGATTTACAGATTATGCAAGCAATTTTCTCTATTTTCTGTTGCCAAATTATTTCAGTCAAAAATTATAACTCTGCACTTGCGCAGAAAAAGTATTAAAATGGATGGACACCGTCAGCTAAATCATCATTTAGGAAAGCAGTGAAAACTAAACATAAAAAGTTTCATGTTATCTAGTTAATGATAAGTAAGTAGGCAACAGCGAACAATAATGTAGGCACACTTGTCCTGCCAAGTTTGTAAAGTTAAAACGCAGACAAAACCTAAATCGACAAACGGAGACCTCGGAGACGCATAGTTCAGTGGTTATAAATCATGAACATTCATTGGCAGTGCCAGGCAACAACCCTGGGCAAGTTGTTCACACACATGCCTCCGTCACCAGACAGCTGCAATGCAAATGAATATGCGTTTTATCTTAATCCTTACGGATCAGAAATTTTCTAATCTGTTTTCACTTCACATTTGGATAAGAAAAAAGTTAATCGGACTCAGTTCTTAGCGGAAGTCAGCTTAAGAGAAATGGATCAGAATAAAGATAATCCTTTTTTCTCAACGAAACATGAACTCACATAGTCAATATGTCAGAATTCTGTCTGAAATTTATGCATAATTCCATGATGTGGACAACAAATTCCAGTTTGCTCACAAAACCGAGAGAAACGCATCATAAATACAGTCATTGTTGCCGAGTGAAATTATCATAATAAATATGATATGGCTGTAAAAATGGCAGCAAAAATCCACACATAAGGCGTCAACGCGTCATACTGAGTATTTCACCGATCAAACATAAGACAGTGGCGTTGAAAAGTGGGGTGGAGGGGGGCTACTGGGCCTGGGCCCCCAATGGCCAGGCACAATTTTTGTTGATGTCCAAAGTGTTCTAAAACTGGCCTACAAGTACCCTTATTTCGAAAAAAAAATTTCCAGGGGTGATACTGCCAAACCCCCATTAAACGGGACAGGGGAGGGGAGAAGGGACGAGGGGACCAAAAAGGGGAGTGCAGCCCCACCCCCCACTACCCCTGAATTCACATTTCTGGCTACGCCACTGACATAAGGTATGGCAATTCAAGCTATGTACATGTATGCAGTATGCACCGTACTGGCCGTAACACAAAACTTGTGCACACGAAAACTCAGCACCAAAAAAAACCACGTTAAAAAAGCCCAACTTGCTGGGTTTTGCCATTTTTAGGGGCCGGGGGTTGCAGGAGATAAACCAATTTTTAAAAGCCCATTTTCATGGGTTTCAGGGTTTTATGGGTTCTCTGTTATCAGAATGAGCATCAGTGGGTAATAAATACAGTTTCCCACTCTTTCACTGACCAAAAGATCCAGAATTTTTCCAAAACTTTCCAGAACTCCCATGAAAAATTTTCCAGGACCTTTTTGTAACCCGTGCATGTTTAAATATAACGAAAAAAGTAAGTAGCAGGTGGCACTAAGAAAACGTCCTGAACTTTGTGCAACTATAACAGTGCATGTACTTTATGGAGATAAATTTCCTTTCACACATTTGTAGACCAAATTGTTCTCTTATTCACTTATAAATTTTATTGACCTTACTAATAGCACCACTGAATGCCGCTTAATGACGTAAGATGAGTTAAAATTCCAGTTATGTGAAGACAACATTCCATCACACCACATCAAAACAACTAAAAATTTTCTTCAATACAACACGCCAGATTTCATCAGCTCACAAGAATGGACAGCACATTCGCCAGATTTGATTCTGCTACTTGATTCAGTTTGGGATATCTTGCAAGAACTTGTCTATGAAGGAAGGCATGAGCCGTTTGTGAACCTCAAGGACCTTCAGAATGTTATCACAGACACATGGCATGACGTCGACATCAGACAGCCAGAATAAGAAAAGCCGTAGAGCAGTGGGAAAAAGCGTGTAGCAGCAGTGGCAAAGGAGAATGGAGGACCTATTCAGCACATTTTCTGCTGATCGGTTGACTGGAGATTCGGCCTACTGTGATGCTTTGGCGAAGCCTGCATATAAGCGGCAACGCAAATGATGAACCACTTGCAAAAACTGTTTTACGGCGTGTGCCGCTATTTTGTTCATATCACGGCTATTTCAGAAGTGTTTTAGGCAAAAATTCCTACACATATTTGAAGACGTTTGGCCATTATATACATGCTTTCGTGCTGATTCATTTCGACTACGCGGCTGATTAATGCATGCAAATGTTCAAGACGTTTTTTGTGCCACCCCGTATTTAAGCAAGCGAATCGAGCCAAAATTTTTTATCTGTTTCATGCAGTATTGAATTAAGCAACGGTCAACACAAACTGGGTGATGTACTATTGCTGCTTGTTTTCCATTTGAGCCTAGGAAAATGTGTGATTTTCAAGGATATTTTTCAGGGCTATCCAGGTCCTGGAATATTTAAGAAAAAAATCCAGGACTTTTCAGGAGGCGTGGGAACTCTGTAAATAAGAAATAATCTGCAAAAAACTTTGCTGCAACTTCCGTTGATTGGTGCATATCTGTTTTACTTAGCTCCCCGGCAGCATAGAATATAAAAAAATTGCACCGAAAAATCACAGCTTTAAAACACCAAGCACTTCGAAAATGTGACCAGCGTAAAAATATTCCCTCGCGTCTTTTCTAACCTTCCTACTGCAATACATCTGCCATTCTTTGTCATAACCCGTTCGAAAATTCTAGGGACAAAGTGCAAAAATTCTTCCAAAACTACCTTCTTGTTGACAACAAGTGTTTAAAATATTCCATATCACAGTGCAACGGTAAAACACTAACAGCTACGACTCGAGAATACATCATCATAATAAATGTGTGAAGAATAATTACTTATTAATTAATACTCATAAGTCATAAATAATCAGAGTAGCACACTCAAGAGTAGCACACTCTGTGATTAACATTACAGGGTGCGGCAAAAAAAAATAGCCCCCTAACGTTTTTCGCTGTTTGCTCAGCAACCATTTGGGATTTTAATGTGAAATTTTACAGCATTATTTTATGAAACCTTACACATCTAAATCCCAAGTAAAATGTGATTCTGTTAAAAACACAACAAAGTTATAGAATTTTTAGCTTGAGCATTTTTAATGCTGAAAAATCAGTGGGCGGTCGTGTTAAAAAGTCTATAACTTTGCCGCTTTTCAACAGAATCACATTTTACTTGGCAATTAGATATAGAAGGTTTTAATAAATGAATCTGGAAAATTTCATGTTAAAATTTCAAACACTTGCTGAGAAAACTGTAGGGGGCTAGTGGCTACTTTTTTGCCGCTCCCTGTTGTATCATTCACAGTTTGATCACAGCAATGCAAAACAACAACAAACAAAATATACACCAGGTGTTCCAAAAAAGTGGAACCCCTGTTTTAATTTTGCAATAACTTCTGCAAATGTAATCCCCCTACACCGATTTTAACCATTTTTCACTGTTACAACAGGAAATCCATAACGCACAAAAGCAAAATTACGCCGTACACTTTGTCTTTATTATGTACAGGTAATCGATGCTGGAACATCCTGTATGCAGCCGACCCATAGTTGCTGGGGGCTACAAGCGCCTATAGTGACAGCGACATTGTGGCAGGACGGTTGGGGGATTTCCACCCAATACATTTCGGCCGTTGGTAAATTGTTGGAGAATTTTCTTTTTGTCGAAAAATTTTTGTCCAGGAAATGCAAAATTGGAAGCTGAATACTGTCCCAGTCTTGAGAAAATTTAAGAATAAATTGAAATTTAGAGCACACACCGATCTCTTCTATCGGAAATTTGCAACTGCCACAAAGACGGTATAATCGGTGTCCGCAAGCACATCATGCATTCCGAGGCCTGCTTACGATGCATCTTACATCACTGCCCAGTGAGGGATGGCCAGGCTGAGTGCCCTATAGTTAGCATCCACAGCAGGCGGGCTCCTGGCATTCTGACGCCTGCTTACGGCGCATCTTACGTTCTTGACTTGACAACGGTGGTGCACTCTGCAAACAGCCAATGCACAAAATATGAATAAATCAGGGCGCCAATTTACGGAAAGTCTTAAGATAATCTTGAGATATGGCTTTGAATAGACTCATAGATTGAAAAAGATAACTTTATAAATTACGAAAATTCATCGAAAACAACTGAAGCATCAACAATTATCCAATTAAAAGGCTGTTTCTCGATGAATTTACGTAACGTATTAAGTTATTGTGACACAGTTTTCACACACATTTATGGTCATATTAAGAAAATGAGCTAATTCATGCAACACTTATGACAACTCTTATGATCATATGTCTTGTGATCATTTTTTGTCTGAGGATGATTACAAAGTTGTAAGTAATTAAAACAATCTTAGGACATCTTAACTTCTGTCTTAAAGTGCTCTCAAGTCATAACTTTTAAGACAAATCCTATGATCTTATGGCCAGGGGATCGATTCACAGAAAATCTTAAAATAGTCTCCAGACGGTTTTCACACTTACAATCATCTTAAGACAACATATGGCCTAATTCACCAACACTGACGACATATCTTAAGATGTGTCTACAGACAAAGTCTTACAACTATGCGACAGATTTTGCATTCGACTTAAGACAAATTTGGAGAATTCACTTGAGACATGTAAGACGATCTTAAGATATCTTAACTTCGGTCCTAAGGCTTCTTAATCTAAAGCTTCGGTCCTAAAGCTACTTAATCTTACTAATCTTAAGCTATGACATATCTACTGCTACTACTACTATTACTACTACTACCACTACAACTAAAGGTTAAAGGTGGTGATATAGCTCTTAATGGGAAGCCCATCTCAGAACTACAGAGTGTCACTTGAAGTATGGGATCACACAATGTTACCTGCCACCCGACGCAGGTGAACACGCCTTGCCTTAACCCCAGCCACATGGGCTGGTACTCAATTTACCTACCCCGGAGGGATGGAAGGCTGAGTTGACCTAGGCAGCTGGTTACATACAGAGATGGTTTACTTGCCCGCAGGCAGTCACCCATCGCAGTACTAACCCGGCCCACTGTAGAGTAACTTTGTTGATCGGAAGAAACGCGTTACTGCTACGCCACGCCACCAACCCACTGCTACAATTAACGTACCAGTGTTCGTGGTATGTGGGTGTTGACAGCGTCGATGCCAAAGTTGATGCGTTCCTCATGAGTGCCATAAGCCAGTGGAGTTAGTTTGATGACCGTGTGTAACGGCACTTCTATGTGAGGCAGCTCATCTGTACAGCAACGACAACAACAAACAACGTACCGATAACGCAAACAAAACCAAAACCTCTGCGAAGAGTGACAGTTTGAAACTGTTGGACTAGAAGTAAGTAAGTAAATAATTTATAAAGCGCCAGTCTCAGAAAGAATCATGGCGCAAAGCCGGTACTTTTGAAACTTTTAAATCTAGGCTTAAAACTGAACTGTTTACCTCTGCATAAAATACCCAGGACAAGTCAGCGCCAACACCACACTTCTCACTTGCAGCTAACATTGTTACAATGGCTGCTGATATACTAAATTGGTTTCAGATTAGAAGATTAATTTATAGACAGGGACTGCGCCAAGGTGATTGGCAGAGAAAGCAACAGTTGAACAGATGGATCAGGGAAACGATACACATCAGGAAAGAACAAGACAAGTCAATGAACCGAGACGAGGGGTCCTACCAACTTCCACACGTCTATGACTACTTACTGTCTGCCGCAGCTACACCTGGTGGACAGTCGTTCCATAGAAGGCAGCAGCGGTTGCCGTAAGGTCAAGAAAGATATATCAAATTAACGACTGTATATTCATGAATTTGCATGACTTATTAAGATGAAGACCTATCGGTGCATTACTCATCTTGTCCATTCATTGGTCTATCCCGCACTGCCCCCAACTCAAGACCAAAGTTAATTCATAGCCCGTAATCGATATCCGGACTTTTCTGAGAGGGGGTTTGACTTTGGTCTGGGCCGTGCTATCTTTTAATCCAGACAGCGGTAGTACCATAAGTTCCCGAGTTGGATTCGGGAGAAAGCAAACACCCTAAATGTTATAACATCAAACGTTGGAACATCAGCCTTAAGTAAGCAAATATATATCTGTTGCTTCTGCTGCTACTACTATTACAACCTGTGTCGTAGTTGAGAAAGTAGGCCAGTAGACATCGTGAAATGGCCTGGTTACAGACCACCAGGACGTTCTGTTGACGCTCCAGTTCCATTATCACTGGCTCCAAACGACTCACAACGTCCATGTACGACTAAACGCAGTTATAATATGTCACTAATATCAGCTAGGGATGCACAGATAAAGCACTGGCTGATGCTGGTTGGCCAATGTGCTGGTATCTAACAATTGGCCGATTATGGATCATTATCGCAGTCATGAAAAACATCCACTGAGCCAGCTGGTTGGACGTTTTTGGCTCCTGTGACATTGAACTTTGACCCTTGACCTTAAAAATCACAGGGCTCTGAAGGTGGTTACTGCAAACACAAAATTTCATCGAAATCGGAATCACCATTCTAGAGCCATTGCGTCACACAGAATAGCGTAACATACAGATAAAAGTGATGCGACACAAGTGATTGGTGAAAACTTATACTTACCATTTAACGAATGTACCGAATAAAAAAACAATGAACAGACATCAACATATTAATTATCCGATATCGGATATCGGCAACAATGATGGTAATCGACAGATATCACTTATTGGACGATTATTGCTGCATCTTTAGATAATAACTTGCTCATACCAGCGAACAAGTAAAGATAAGGAAAAGTAATTGTAAGGTTCTTTCTGAGGCATAAAGCCTGCAGGGCAACGTTGATCTCCATTTCTTTAGTGCTCAGCCAGACACCAGTTTACACTGCGAAACCACAGCGCATTACGTGGAGTGCTGCTTGTGTCCCAGCTTTTGCTGGCATTCACTGTGGTTAACCATAAGGGATGGCCAGGCTGAGTTATCCTGGGTGGCTGGTTACATGCCGACATTTTGACAACGGCTGGTGATGTATTAAATTGTTTTTAGATTAGATTAGATCATCAACGTTTAGACGTAAAACACTCACATAAAACTAACTAACACTTCTCACTTAAGTACAGCATTTCTTGCTGAAAGAAAACAAATTACAAATAAAGCAAATGAAAGAAGTTCTTGCAGCATGAATGTCTCACCTCTCCATAAAGGTAGCGGTAATGGTATTTGTCGTTTTCACGTTTCCTGAATTCCTCCGGATATCTGTCACGAAATTCCTCGTAAGTCAAACCATCCGCAACACCCTGCCGACAGAAAAGCATAAACTACTTACAGCTTAGGTCCAAGGTGAAAACAAAGTACAGGGTGGTCCATAAAAAAAACAAAACTTGGCACTTCACTTTTGTTCATATCGTCCGTCGCCAATTATTGGCCGATTTTCAAAATTCTTTCACTAGCACACTCTGCAGACAATTTGCAATAACGTGGTTACTATATATCCCACCACAGCATAAATGCATCTCCACACTGTCTTGTGAAATATAAATGAAATACAAATGTATAATGATAATAACAAACATTTTGGTGAATGAAGAAAAAACATGTCAGACCAACATTGCAGTGAATGGTCTGTATGACACTAAACTATGTGGGTCTAAGACAGTTTTAGTGTCATACAAATCATTCACCACAATGTTGGTCTGACATGTTTTTTTCCAGTTACCTAAATATTTGTTAATATCGTTAGTTTTTCTTACATTTACATCTTACAAGGTAACTCAAAATTCACAAAAATGCGACTGCCTTAGACTCCACCGGGGGAGTTCACAGCACTCCCTCCAAATTCCTTCGCTGGGTTAAAAGACCACAAAGCAAGCAAAGAATATGAATTCTACACCCACACCCCTGTAAAATTCTGACTACCAGACTCGGGCTCATGGGATTGAAATATGCTGACAGTTATTACTAGCATAGACTTGTAAACTTACAGCATCAAGTTCGTTGAGTGCTTTCCAATGTTCCTGCGCCACAGAACTTCTGATAAAAGCCGCAGTGTCGATAGAATGTCTGGACAGGCTGGTCCATACACGCAGGTTGTCATCAGGGTACAACTGTTCCACGTAATGACCCAGCGCTGCTGCATACTACAACAACAACTACAACAACTGTAGTAGGACCTTTTCATAGGAATCAATGTTTGAGTATAACAAAAAAGTAAGTATTTAAGTAAGCGAAGCGAGCACAAAAAATAATTTGAACTGTTGTACGCAGTATTTAAGTAAGCGACAGACAACACAAACTGGATAATATACTACTGCTGCTTTTTTCCATTTGAGCCTATGAAAAAAATGCATAATTTTCCCCTAAAGTATTTCGCTGTTTTCTCAGCAATTGTTTGGGATTTTAATGCAAAACCTTATACATCTAATTGCCAAGTAAAATGTAACTGTGTTAAAAAATTTTCAAGCTAATTTTCAAAAAACGATTATCACGTTACTGCCGATGACATCACAGTGACGTATTGACAAACAGTAATTTATTTTGTTTACAAACTATTACCAAATCATCGTTCTTCTAAAAAAAGTGCCGGGTGCCCACCGGGTTCATCTTCCAGCAGGAACAGGCTGCGAGCCAACTGTCCAGATTTTATCACAAAAGACCAGCGGCCTCCAAATTCGCTAAATATAAACTCAATGGACGATGGCGGCATGTGGGTTTCAATGTTGGAGGCTTACTCCAAGCTTAAAACAAAGCTGAAAACAAGCGCCGAACTCAAAGAAGCACTTCAGGTTATCTGGGGCAACCTGCCACAGGGACCGATCGACAAGGCTGTAAAAAATTTCTCAAATAAGGCGACTGGAGGCTGGTGTTGTAGCTTGGAGCTGGCGGTGAACGCTTGGAACATTCACAGCAACAATGGAACTCTGGCATCTGATCATTATTATCTGTGTTGTTTCAACGATGCTATTGCATTGGTATATTAGCTTGAACAGTTTTAGGGCAAAAAAATGCGTTGTCGTTTTTCAACAGAATCAACTTTTGCTTGGCATTTACATGTAGAAGATTTCACTAAATAAAGCCGTAAAATTTCACATTAAAATTCCAAACGATTGCTGAAAAAAACAGCAAAAAACTTTAAGGGGCTAATTTTTTGCTGCACCCTATATCTCAAAGTGGCATAAACTGAGGCATTACTACTGCCTACCTGTTGTCCACGCTCAGACAAGCGACCTCCTCCGGCGATTTTACCGGACACATTACCGTCTGTCTCACCCGGCTGAAACACACACAAACTAAAGCTGACAAATTAATGCATTAACTTATCGCATTAATAAATTAACGTGCGTTAAAAAATTAACACACATACGTAAAATTACTAAGCTATGTAAAGCAGAAGATCTGTTCTGTCTCATGTAAGAAGCGCTATAGCAAGTACAAATAGTACCCGCATGTTTAACATAAAAAATCCAATAAAACAACAAAATAACTCAGAGAACCGCTTAGATCTTGTACAATAACCACACTATTCTACTGCGGTCTTATTATGTCCGTAGAACTGATCTTACCCGTGTCAGATAGATAGTCTTTGGCAGGACGTGAATATTCATGAGAAAGTAAACAGCACGACTCTGGATGTGACCTGAAACAGACAGCAGAATGCATTGCGCTTAGCAAAAATGATTCGCTGTATCTGACGGCTCAGTGTCAGTTGAAGCTACAATACTCTGTGACATCACTGGCTCAGACAATAATCTGCATCAAAGTCGCTCAGAGAAAACTTCAGTCTCATAGAACACTGGACCAGTTGACACTAAAATTGACTCAATGTCAATTCAAAGTGCAGTGGAACACATGACTCCATAACGCTTTCCATCAGATTAGTCAAAATTTAGGTGCGTGACTGCTGTTACGATGGCCACATGGCATGCAATAGTTTCACTGGCAGGCCTTATGTTTCATGCCTCAATGACTTATTTTTTTCTTTGTCTTTTTAGTGCAAAATCTCCGAGCTCCCTCAACCAATCGCCACGAAACTTAACTAATAAGTGCAGCTCCAAAGCTATGTCACACAATTTGGAGTCTCAAGAAGAAAATTCTGGGGGAAGTAACAACGTGCTAACTTTGGCATGACTTGAGATTTCAATCACAAATATTTTCAAAACAAACTAAGATACTGACATACAAATGGTGTTGTCTACAACGTGTGAGAGGTAAACAAAATTTGCCTCTATTTTACAAAAAAATACTTCAGCAAATTGAGTCCGATTTCAACCACTGTGTCACTTTTGCACTCGTATTTATAAACTGTAGAACAGATAAATGAAGTGGCAGCGTTTGCGTCTGCCTCTTCCGCCGTTCATGGTTGTGGACATCGATTTCCATCAACAGAATTGTTCTCTACCTGAACTAAAGAAAGATGTAACTGCTGATCGGCTGATATGCAACTGCATGAGGTTGTCGAGAGAACAGAATATATCAAAATATATTTAAAAGTCTCGTATAGTTAGTTACCTACAAAACGATTCATGCTGTGTAATGCAGTACACGGACTTGCATTTTTTCAGAAAAACAGCCGTGTTTAATTTTCAGTTGCAAAGTCACCCTTATGCCAAAATCTGAGCTGTCATTTAAAGATGCCCATTTGTAATTACATGGAAGCAACTCAGTTACCTACTTACTTCACTAAACCCTTCCATGGGCTGGTTATGAACTGAGATGGTTATGGACATGCCGATGGTCACAAATAACACACTCACATACATACAAACAATACGCTGTGTCCCAAAAAAGCATCCCCGACATTTTTGATGGCAAGTTGTGTCAGGAATATTCATACCAAAAATAATCAAATCTGATACATGGTTTTCAAGTTAAAGTCGAAAATGTCGGGAATGCTTTTTTGGGACACAAGTGTTTGTTTGCACAACAGCTGTAATATACAGCAGAGTAATAGGCCTAAACGAAAAATAACATATGTATGAAAAATAAATCAAAAACTGGACGAAATTTTTTTTCAAACACATCCATCCCTTTACACTCCTAAACAAAATGTGACAAGAGATGACCAGTCCTACCGTGGATGTTATTGATGAGGTATCGTTCTCCCTGGTTAAAGATCTTAATGAACGACAAGTTCTTATCATGTTCCTCATCCAGCGTGCAGTATTGCCTCTCGTAGACGGAGATCCGCTCCTTGAAGTCTTCAATCGCTTGGTCCTTGTCCACCGCCTGGTAGTCAGGACTCGACACTTTCACCTCCTGGCCAATGAGTCAATCAATCAAAAGTTAAAGATCGTCTATAGCTGTTTATGAAACAAGAATCCCAGCTCTCGCTAGGGTGGGGCTGACTGTACTGGTTGTCACTGACCTTGAAGGTCATCCAAAATCGATAATTTGCAGGTAATTTTAAAGCCAATATGCGAATTCCCGTTCGTGACCAATAACAACTTAAACCCTATCTTGCACCGTTTAAGCCATAACAGCGTGTAACAGCTTTCATGGTCATCCAAGGTCATCGCTTCATATGTAATTTGAATCATTTGAAAGCCAGTATGCAACTTCCTATTAGCGATCAATAGCAACCTAGGCCCTATCTTGCACCGTTTAGCCACAGTACATCCGTGACAGACAGACGACAGACGGGCGGGCAGACAGACGACAATCACGACAAAAGGGCTGACCTTTAAGCTTACAGCTTAGCGGTCAGCCCAAAAACCATCGCATAGCTATGGAGCATCATCTGGCATATGAGATCACACAGTGTTACTTTCCACCCGACACAGGTAAATGCACCCCACCTTAACCCCAGCCAGACAGGCCAGTACTCAATTTACCATCCCCACAGGGATAGAAGGCTGAGTTGACCTTGGTGTTGGTTATATACCCAGATGCCATCTGGCACTGTAGGTCTGATTGAGGGAGTCTTGGTCCATCACTGCTTATTTACCAACCCATCAATTCACAATAAGTAGCAAAATGCTCTTCCCTACAAAATCCCTCAACGGATCTCACTGAAATTTAGCCTCAATTCCTTCCTTGTAAGGGTCGTCCTTCACTCCTACTTTCGCCTTGGTCCACTCTTCGGTTTCAAAGGAAAAGTAGAAAATAAAAATACAAATAAAAAAGTAGAAACTAGAAGACGCTTGTGAAAGTGCATATCTCCACCAAGTGAAATGATTTAAACATTACTACCACTATTACTACTGAACCTACAACTACTAGTACGCCTACAGCTACAACTACACCATACAACAAGGAAAAGGGAGGGAGAAGAAAGAGCCAGAAATTCTCCCCATCTATCTGGCACTGTTATCAAAATATGGCGCCTAAAAGATAATGGGGTCGCGACCTTGACCTTTTGGTCAAGCTGACGTGACGTCATCGGTCATGTGACCTTTTGACTCGCGGTGGTCGACTTCCTATGGGTGGTCCATCGTAGTCATGCATCTATCTGGCACCGTTATAGAGATATGGAACCTCAAAGTACATGTACACACACACAGAGAAACACACACAGAACAATGCACAGAACGACCAATTTCTTAATCTCCTCCAATGTTCACTACATTCACCTTGGTGGAGATAAAAACAAAGCAAAAACATTAGGCCTCCTATTACTATGTATGAGCAGCCTGATAATAATAAGCAGATACTAACGCGAATGTTGGCTTCGATGACACTGGGGTCGGTGCAGTATGACTCGATGAACAGAATTCGGATGCCGTGTTGCTTTGTGAGGAAGTCGTAGATCATCTTTCTACGCACTCGGTTTGAGTTGGTTGCATCATACACCTTCAATTATCACAGTGTACTGTACAAGTTACACAGGGTAAGGTAATAACTAGCGACCAACCGAATTCACGGAAAAAAAATGCATGACTTCACGACAGAATTTTTAAAATGTGTCAAATTTCACGGAAAATTCACGGAAAGAGTTTAGAAAATTCACGGGCCACACAGACGTTATTTCGAGGTGCTGTGCTAATGCAAAAGAAG
>Ga0209671_1000813_pt1 | contig 23164 bp, 11 predicted proteins | sample WorMetHERISLAND2_2_FD_187401 | JGI IMG/M metagenome (GOLD analysis project Ga0209671, IMG submission 187401) | Marine gutless worms symbiont microbial communities from Max Planck institute for Marine Microbiology, Germany - Olavius geniculatus... | ecosystem: Host-associated > Annelida >... | reverse complement strand
TATTAATACTTACGCTGCTAAGCCATATATGGCTTGAATTACGTTTAAGTACTTAAGACTATTCTGCACGTTAAAATATTATGCACGTAAATCAAGAAATACAGAACGTTGTAGTCAGCGTAGAACAATTTGCCAAACAAAACAAAGTAATAACGCTGACTGCAGGCACACTACGAGCAGTTTCTGTAGGACAGCAAAGCGTATCGGGGTTGGGTTTTTGTCAGCAAATACCTGTTTCTGCAACTCAAGTGGTTTAAATTGATTCAAAAACTTATTTTAAACTGGCACAGTCCAAAAAGTACTTGAAAGTGCTCACTACATGAAGTTTCATAGCACAAGTAGATTAATATGCAAAATTTATACTAAATTACATCATTTCAGAAGCAAAATTACAATTCACAACAGAACTGCAATGACAGAACAAATCAACAGGAAAACAAAAAAAACTGTATTGTCTGGCATTAATTTGATATGAAAATGCATTTAAAATTAACATAAGAGTTTAGAATGGCAGAAACTCGCAAAAACTTGTTTTGCCGTACACAAGGGACCGCATCACATACTGCAAGAGGTGCCACAAACAACCAAAAGATAGTCACAAGTGTGAAACATTAACAAACGGTGTTGAGGCCAATTCCATCCACCACCAGAAAAAAAACATTTTGTGCACAGAAACCTGCAATGTCAAATAAACATGCCACCACTGCAGAGATGTGCACAAGACCTTCTGAGCCGAGACCAAAACGTTCAAAATTTTGTCCGAGACGAGACCGAGACGTTGCAGCTTCCGAGACGCTGGCCGAGACCTTGAAGCTCACGAGACTCTCGAGAGTCTTGGGAGCTACAACGTCTCGCAGAGACATTTTTTGTGACGTATGGTTAAACACATTGAAAATGAAAAAATTATATGGACTAATTAACTCGCACCATGGTAAGCGCTTTTCATTTGTGATATTGTGGGTTTTTGCACTTTATTTTGACAATTATCACTGAATAATTAACGGCTTGCACCATAAAGAATTGCAACTGCAGTGCTGTAGACATGAGCCATTATGTTTATCGCAATTTGCAAGCAACTAAAATTAGTAAACTACAGCTGACTATAGCATTATACATCATCTACATTAGGCTAATAGTATTCACTTTATCTTCATTGCAACTAGGTCATTTTATGACGAAAAAAACTGACATGACACAATTCTGCTCTATGGTATATAAGTAAATGAAAGAGTAAAAACACTTTAAACGAATATGTCTAAGCCACAAATGTCATGCTGGTTCTAACTGCAGCTACAGTATGCACGGTGCACGCCTGCACAAAACGTCTCGATGAGACGCAATGGCCCGAGACGAGACCTACTGGGCCGAGACCGAGACCTATTGCTCCAAGACCGAGACGAGGCCCGAGATACATCGGTCTGAGACCAAAACGAGACCAAGACGTTAGTATGTCTCAATACCGAGACCACATCCCTACACCACTGTAAAAAAAACTCCCCACCTCCCTCAACATTAGCACTGATAACAACTTTGATGAAGAACTGAAGATACAAATGCAAATGTTCTAATACTCTAACTGCAAACTACTAACCAGAGAGCAGAAAAATATCTGACCGTAACATCACACATTTCCCTTTCATTTGTGAATGGAATGGTGAAAACGTACAGCCAGTTTCAACCGCACACAAGCAATGCATCAGCACACATACAGTACAGTTTGCCAACAGTCATTAGTGAAAAAATGGTTCTGCACGTTTGTTTAGGTGCTGATTCTGAGTATGACATGGCAGTGTGTGCAACTGTGCAATCATCGTAAACCAGAGTTTTATTTACGACAACTTTTTCACCCATTTCAAAAATGTCAAAGGGATGACAGTATGGACATCCAGTTCCAACCACATACAAGCAATGAATGGGTAGGCGGAGCAATTCAAAGAGCGGCAATCAGATCTGGAAATCACTCAGCTAAAAAAACCAAAATAGAAACTAAGAAACACGTTGGCAACACACGTTACTGTTACCATCACATGTTACAGTTACCGAGCAATTTTAAATATGAAACAATTGAAAATAAATGAACACAACAGTAATATTCTGCACAATTTCTCCATGGATTAATTCCGAGCATGAATCTGCAATTTTGTCAAGGATTTGACTGAGGGGTACATTGTGTTCACAAACAAAAAAATCCGAATAGTTTCTGCGTATGATAAAGTAGACGCTAGCACAACACCGATCTGCACACCATCCTATGGGCAGAATGCAGTACAACTATCCCACAATGTTTTCTCAAACACTACCTGTAAATAATTAACTGAACTATAAAGCTATTGGCCATTCATTCAACATTATGCTAAATTACAGACATACATCAGCTGTTAATGCAGTATGTCACGCACACACTGTGGTCCGTAAAAACACGACAGTTAAATTTTGGTTTGCTTTTTCTACCAGAATTACTATATTTTACACAATGTCACCCAAATGTGTAGATTTGGATTGCTGAACGCCTTTGACATCCACCAAAAAGGTAAAAGGTAAAGTCTGGTACCTACTATAGCGCTTCTTTCATGAGATGGACTCGTGGACAGAAGCGCCTTGACAATCTCGGAAGTGGCAGCTGATTGGCATGCGGTAATGATACCACAGTGCACTATGCAGCCATCCATTGCCAACATTAGCGAACAACTGGACCAGCGGTATGCAGCAAGCAGACATACCACATCCCAATCAGCCACACTAGGCCTTCACCCCATAGCCCATAAGCTACTACTCAATTCTCATCTCACGAAGGATAGGAGGCTGAGTTGGCCTGAGCACATAGTAGGTTAGCAAACTGCTTAAGATTGCCTGCAAATGACCGGCAATGAGTACCGAACCATAACCTGAAAGTTACAACTTGACACTAACCACTAGACCACTTGCACCCACACAGACACAAAGGTGTGAACAATTTGCCCAGAGTCGTTATTTGGTACTGCACTGGCTGGAAATTGAACCGTGGACTTTTCAGTCTTGTAACCAACGCACTAACTACTGAGCCATCAGCCACCTTTGGCCACCTATATACAAATACTAACATGTTGTAGCCCAAAAATCACAACTCAATAACAGCTCGTAGTAGTAAACAATCAGTAATCATACAGGCAGCTAGCATAGCCTAACTACGAGCATGGGGAATTTATCAATGGCCATAAAAAGTGATTACTTAAGTCACAAGATCACTCAAGTCAAGGCATTCATCATTGTGTGATAAGTGACCTGTTGTGTTGTTTATGGACCATGGTGCAGTTAGCTGTCAAGTGATAAAGCCCAAACACACCAGACAACAAACAATATATCTACATCAGCAGCTCAGATATACACCATTGCTAGGATTTCAAAGGATTTCAGTTCTTGCCAAAAAACTGACAAAATGACAAAAACTGGTGATCGTGACAAAAATATTGATTTTTGATGATATCTGACAAAACCAAAAGTGCTTCAGCTTCAGAAGGGCTTTGCTCTCCTGCCCCCTAACCAGGGGCTCTGCCTGTTCCCCACAAGGGGCTCTGCCCCCAGACTCCTGTTATAGGCTTGCGCTACTGCACTCAGCATGGGGCCATGCCCCCCCTCAGATGTTGAGCTAGAAATGCCACTGAGTATAACCAAAACTAGGCACTACATTTTTTCTCTTTGACTGCCACTGGTTGTGAAACAACATAACTGCACTGTTATACAAGATGTCACTCTCGAAATACTAAACCAAAACAGTAAGAAACAGCAACAAAATGCACTCACAGCACAAAATCGCCGACAATCACAGTGTCTGGTGTGCAGTGTACTTCAATCAGGGCTAAACTAAGCCGACGAATTAACCAGAAAAATTCTGTAACCGTGAAAAATTCTTTTGACTGATTCATGGTTCAGATTTAGCTCTGCCAGATAATGCCGTCTGTGTACCTTACTAACACAAAGGTCCGCTACTTTCGTTCATTCTAGCCATGAAAACAATCAAAAAACTGCAGTAGACAGTAATAACATGAACTGTGTAACAGTAAACTATTAAATTCATTTGTCCACTACAAATGAGAGCACATTTGTTAAAATTAATTAGTAACTAAAAGGTTCTCAGGTAATTTTCTATCGGCACCAACCCTAATTCTGCCACACAGAGCTGCACGCTAAAGCACGATGCCAGTCTCTACGACCGAATGCGGTTAGATGCTATGCGGCTAATGTCGATAATGCACCCACCAACTACTATGCTTCAACCGGAGTTCTGATTACTCATATATATACAATACATACACGGGTAAATGGACAGCGGACAGTCAAACAGGTACGGTGGATACAGTAACAATCGGCGAAAGTATTTCACGGGTGTTCACTGGCACCGAACGTATTTTCACCGCTGTACTGAACATACAGAAATCCATCTTCATCTTTGTGTTCCTCGTAAACTTCGCCAACACTGGCACTGTTCAGCACACACATTACCGGTTCTTAGACATGAAATCCAACACATATCAGTCGCTCGAATGTAACAGTAAAAATTATCCATGTGCAAGACTGCTGATCGACTACTCCTCAGATTCAGCTCACTGCCTTTGTGAGCCTTATAAATTTCTATATTATTATTATTATATTATTATTATTATTATTACTCCGTAATGATTTCAGAACACTGTTTGGGACATGACCAGTGAAATCACGTGACACAAAAACTAGACTAAATGTCAAAAATCCAGCCCAACCAAATTTAGACACTGTGACCTAAGGTAATAATCAGCAGTCATATGCCAGCTACCACAGTAAATGTAAAAAAAGATAAGACTGAGAAAGAAAGGAAATATTCAAGGTCTTGTGGCAAATGTGGCCTTGACCTTGAATCAGGTCACATGACAAACCGCCAAGTATCAGTCATCGACCTCTACCCAGATTCCAAATACCAAATGTCATCAAAATCAAGACAAAACTTCTTGTAGATGAATAGACAGGGTGTCAGACACATGGACAGATGTGTATCCAGAACAATTTTATTCCAAGATCAGCTTCGAGCAGCACACCTAACAAAGTACTATGTGCCAGACAAATGGTTTAACCATGTATACGACATACAAGTTTCAAGTCTAAGTCACAAGAAACAATGTAGGCTACAGTATACAAAAAAGATAGTCGTCAGCAACCCATATCTTACACAATCACCCTATTATAATGGCTAATGGTTAAACTCTAGCCAAACCTCACTTATAAGATTGCTCCAATGATTTTCTTCCCCCAGTTGTTACTTGTCTGTGCAATATAATGGGACAGGAGATCAAAATACTTCACTATATCATACATCTTTCTTAGACATATACTCCCACATGATTTCATAGTAATCAGTTCACCAAATTCAGTTGTTCATTCCAATCCTAAATGGACTGCGTGTGATTCTTTGCTGTCAGTATAAACCAATACCATATATCAATCTGAATGCCCTTATCGAAACTCTACTACTGCAACACATACCAATGTGTAAAACATCTTTCAGCAATATAGGTTACATTTTCCTAAAAATTTTGGGGAAAAATTTGTAACAAAGCAGAAAAAAGTTATAGAAATTTTCATTCAAACAAACGCAGCAAACCTTGACGATGGAATGGTTTTGCCAACAAACAAAAACAGCGCTTTTTCTGACTCCAAATGAACTCTTTTGCGTATAATCCATACTAGCTGAGAAATGGAGATGTCGCTGGGAATAAGAAATTTCCTCTTGTCGAGGCTGTTGACTTGCGCTCCAGGCAACTTTTCAATGATCACCTATCAACAGCGACATTAGCAGCTCAGTACAATTAAAGGTTTAAAAAAGGTGGTGTTATAGCTCTTAATGGAAACCCATTCCAGAGCTAAGTAGCATCACCTGCAGTATGGAATTACACAGTGTTACCTGCCACCCAACATAGGTGAATGCATGTGAACAGGTGTGAATCCAAACAATTATTTAACACATTAATCGGCAGTGACCGTAATGCACTAAGATTAAAACTGACTGATATTTCAATTATTTATTCTCCACTCAAAACTATCAGCAACTGCTTTAAAACGCTAACGATCATGTATGAGCCCTAAATACATTACACGTATGACTAACAGTTTGGAAAATCCATGAATGGATACCACATATAACAATAAAACAACAGCACAAAATGCATACATATATACATGTGCACATGCAGTCATGGACAAAAACTGACTGACAACACCAAAACACAATGCAAAGGCACTACCACATGATGGCAAAGGCACAAAAAATGACAAGAACTACTAATACATGAACAAACGTATGTATTAGTAGTATATATGGGTAGCACTAAACGTTTTCAGTAGTTTTCAGTAGCATACCAAAAATCTAAGCCTAACCCTACATATACACGAATTTGTTTTCAGTAGTTTTTTGGTAAACAGTGTCACCGGTGTATACTATATACAATGATGAAACATCTTACAGGCACTCGTTCTGGATATTTAATCCTGATGCTAGCTGCTTCCGATCTCCGGTGCTCTACAGCAAGCACAAATACAATGACAGCATTACAGCAAGCAGCTGTCAAAAAATTCCATGCATTTTCTGACATAACAATGCACGGCAATAAAACTAAACGGTTGGGCTAAAACACGATGGGCCACTGAGCCAGATTACGAGCTGCTACGCGTGGAATGGCAATCAGTGCCCCTGAGATAATGTAACTGGGCTGTCATGAGCCAATGACATTGGTAAAAATAAAGTAAAGTAAAAGTGAGCGAGTGAGTAGAGCTTTAATGTCCCATTCAACACACAACAGTAAAAGCCTTTCTTTATTGAACAGTATTAAACACACAGCATTAAATGTACATTTTAAACAAAAAAGTGTGGAATATGTCAAATACAATGGGCCAGTCGTCAATACCAGCTTGCTATTCTGAAGGCCCGCTACTCCGAAAATTAGAGTTTAAGTTAGGGATATGGTTAGGGTTAGGCATAGGGTTAGATACAGGCTAAGGGTTAGGGATAAAGTTAGGGATAAAATTAAGGTCAGTCAATAGTGGACCTTCGCAATAGCGAACCAAAATCCTATCTTCAGGCCATCAAGACAACCTGTTGTCTTTTATTAGGCAATGGACCAGATGATAAGCTGATGGCAATGACCTGCCGTGTTTTAGACTGACCCAAACCAAAAGGTCTTCTGAGGTATGCCGCAGGACCAATACTGGTGTTGTTGATGCAGCGTTTCATCTGATCAACGAAGTTACTCTACGCCGGGATGGGTTAGTACTTTGATGGGTGACTGCCTGTGTAAACCATCTCAGTATGCAATCAGCCGCCTGGATCAACTCAGCCTTCCATCCCTCCGAAATAAATAAATCGAGTACCAGCCTATATGGCTGGGGTTAATGCGGGGCGCGTTCACTTGTGTCGTAACACTGTATGATCCCATACGGCAGGTGACGCTCGGTAGCTATGAGATGGGCTTCCCATCAAAAGCTATATCACCACCTTTAACCTTTTTAATATGGACAACACACAACATGCACTGACAATGTTACATCAATGGGCCACCAGATTTAAGTCTGATAAAAATTAATAAGCCACAGCTGCGGAAAATGACAGATGAAAACAGAAATTTCCGGTGACTGCGAAAGCGAATGCAATGTCAACAAGCCGTACCAAAATCAATTTCTTCTTTAAACGTTAAGCTCATTGTCCACGACAACTACGAACACCAGATATGATATGTCAGCGACTTGACACTGTTCGCAGACGAAGTTTGACAATCGTAAACGATGAGTTCGCAAATTACACGATATACACGCCCACCAAAACAAAATGTCGACGATGCTATTTATAGAAACAGAAAATGAGTGACACTAGCGGGCCGCCAGAACGACGAAAAAACAGAAAGCAAGCGGAACAAGAGGCAAGCTAATCGATTAAGACCAGCACCATGCAGCAAACTTTAAAAGTTCGTTGATAGACGGTTCGTAAATATTTTGTGAATCACGATAACAATTAAATTTAGAATAATATAGGGGCAAGTGACATGCAATCCATTATCTGGCGACATATTAGATTAGCTGGTTGATTGCAACTGTAAAAATTTCTCTTCAAACAAACCATGAATGTCAAGCCTTGGCGTACACTATCAGCCTCGTTTATCATTTGCGATATAAATAAAAAGATAAACATTATCGACATACATCAGGCCTACAAGTAATTTCCATTTTAAAAATAAAAAATCCTCAAATTTATTTTCCATTTCTGAAATATCTGTTCTCTGGAGCTGTCAATTATCCACTGGCATAGCTATACGAAGCATGCAACTGCTCTCCCAGCAGACCACAATCATCAGTGTCCGATTTTAAGCAATTTCTTCACCCACCCACAACAGTGCCAGTATGCACCTAACACACAAATTTCACATTAAAAATTGATAGAAGTTTTTGGGGATCAGGAGGGGGCACAGCACCCTACCCAGACCCTTTCCATCGGTCCTCACAAATCACCCCTTGGAGAAGTCCAGATTCCAGTAGCTCTGATTAATGCCAGCAAACTGTCAACAGCTGCTACAAGAATCGCAATCATTGATGGGACAACCAAACAACAACATATGGCCATAACATTATAATCAATTAAACACAGAGATAAATTATTCACATCAAAGACTGCAGTTGTTTTAACTCATGCCAGCTACACTGTAGCAACTGTCCAGAGATTTAATTACTCTTTGCTTACCCTTTGCACGATGGCAAACGCCACAGTCATTGCAACGGTAATGTCAAATTCAACATGAGAAGTATATACAGTGAAAGCACAACTAATTCATTCAGGCATTTTTATGCCAGTAACTTGACATTCTAGTAACAAATGGGGCTGTATCTGACACATTTCTAATGGCAGCCAGCACATTTCTCAGATGAAGAAGCAGGCTGTCATAAAATGAAGCAGTATGCATCTATCTAGCATAATCAGGGCTCGAAGTGGGACGATATGGACTGGTATAGCAAACCGGCACTTCCTTTCCACCTGGAAAGCATACCGGCACATCTTTTCCGAAAAAAGTTATACCGGCATGCTTTGCAGGCTATTTTATGAGATTTCGGCAACTGGTCGCTGATGTTTGCATTGATCATTGGCCAAAACAGCGCTAGCTTGAGGGGACGAAGGAAAGGAAGGCAAAGCTACCATACCGGCACTTATTTTTCCCCACTTCGAACCCTGAGCATAATCAACTTCTAACAGCATTTTCTGACTTTACAACTTCTTCGAACTAACTTTTTTCCTGCAGAGTCAAAGTCCCCTCACTCTCTGACAAAGTATATGACACCTTGGCAACCGAACAGCAAGCGTTTGACTGCTTTAAAGTTCTCAGTTATGCCGGTACAAGTCCGTTAAGTGTAAAAAAATTTCTGTGCTTCCGGTTGCAGCCGGAAAAAACTATGGATGAGGCGAAAAAATTTTTTTTTATTATTTATTTTTATATCATGACGTATCATGTAAATTACCCAACAACTCACAGAAAACAAACTGTCATGCTAAACAGTACTCACAAGAACTTAAGCAGTTACTGCAACATTTCAGACTAAATGTAATACTGTATTTTTCAGTAAAAGTTCAAAAGCATGCCAAAAACTGCACTAATATTTTTGAAAATCCAATAAAAATTTTAAAGGTGCATGTTTTTATGGAATGGACAGAAACCGGAAACACAGGTTTTAAAAAGAATTTTAGGCCATATCAGCTTGGACTGCATGATTAAATGAATTGCGACATCTTGCTGACTTCTTCTTCTTCTGGATACGTGCTAACTTCAGTATGTTGAAGATTCCGGCACGGCACACTTATGAGCATGCAATGCATCCATGATCCATGCAGTATGTGGCGTCTGTTAGCTGTCATGACGACAAAGCAGGTGCTTGAATGATAGCCGCATTCAGATCACCATGGCAACCTGTAAACAAACAAATGCTATTTGGTGACCACACAATGAGCGACTTCACTTTTTGACTCCGCTGAGCCTTTTCGCCGAGCCAAAGCTAAAGCTGAACGCTAAAGTCTGTACTTAGACCAAAGTTCAACTAAACGATTAAAAATGACAGAAAACTGGCTGAAACATGTCTATCTTTTGGGCGTTCAATGGAAGCTGCAAATTTGCCTGCTTTTTAATATTTGGAGATGCAAAAAAATCAGTTAGCTGCAGTCTGCATGATCCATGATCATTTTCCCCGACTTTGCTGTGACTTTTCAAAAATAATATTTTTCCCTGACATTTCCATGACAACACAAATTCCCTGACATTTTCCTGTTTTCCCTGACTTGTAGGAACCCTGTAAATACTATGCGCTCACAAGAACTTAGGCAAAGTTACTGCAACATTTCAAACTAGATGCCTTGTATTTCTCACTAAAACTTCGACAGCATACTTAAGACTGCACTGATATGTATGAAAATCCAATAAAAATTTTAGGGATGCAGGTTTTTCTATTGACAGGGAAAACAGGAAAATGTCAGGGAATGCACAGTTTTTTTTTATTTTAGGCCTGAGTTAATCAAATAGTAAGAAAAAGCAAATAATACTCACATGTCTAGCGAAAGACTGATTCCAAATATCATTTCAGCTCAACCATTTAATTGTTCCAATCGACAATGTGAAGTATCATCTGCAACATATAAGCTCTTTTATTATTATCTGGCAACAAATGCAGCAATAAGTGTGAAAGGAAATGCAGTTTTAATCTCTGCTAAAATTGAACAACCGATGTAAACATAAAAAGTTATTTTAAAAAGTTTGGTCATTACAGAGAAATCATATAACGATGCACAACATCATAAGCTGTTTCAGTTCAGCTCTCTACTGCTGCTTTGGCTGAGCAGTATCAGTGTTAGTGTGACGGCCAATACAAATACTGCCCAGTACCAAAGATTCCCATTACTAGTGAATATCGGGCAATACTCATTTCCCCAATACCAAAATCTATCTAACCCTACTCACTAAAGAGTGATATGGGGAGAGTGATATGGGGATGAAATAATATCCCCATCGCTATGTTGATGACAACTGCCGCTAATAATCTGCACATTTTACTATACTTGGTTACTAATGTACTGCAAATTAATAACATTTTACAACACCACACGTTATCAGTATACATAAATACAAATTATCCATACTTTGAAACATGCCATGAAATGTACCAGCACTATTTAATGAAATGAATTATTCCGATATGTATTTTTACAGCAGCTACTACAGACGAAAGTTGTAGTTGTCCCCACTACCGCGGGTATACTGCAAATTCTATCCCCATTCCTGCAGTATTACCGTGGCTTTTATCGCCATTCCCATGGGAATACTGCCATTATTGTCCCCATTACAGCAGTTACTGTGGTATTACTGCTGTCCCCATCCCCATGTCACTTTTTACTACTCACCCTGTGTGTGGTCTGAATGAATAGATATAATGCCAGCATCAGCAGCTGCAGCACGAAAGACAGGAGAGAAACTCCGAAATCGTTCTGATTGTTTAACTTCAGTTGCTGTATCACAATAACTGTCTTCAGTGCACTGCGCAATTAACGACACTCTGGGCTCAGGAATGTGAGATGCATCGGCAATATTAGACAACGATGCTACATCTGGTCTTTGTTCAGTTGATGTGTGTTGCTGGACTGAAAGCAGTTCTCCAGACTCACCTGAACAGATTTATGCAAAACTTGTACGATACACTAGACACAACTTGCTGAAAATGCTGGAAACAAGTTTACGTTATATAACTAAATTATCTAAACGTGCATATGACAGCTTGTAGCCAGAAATGCATAAATTAAGTCTTAAACCGAAGCAAATCAAAATTCAATTCTAGTCTGATCAAATAAAACAAAAGCATACAATAAACATTCAGAAATATTTCTATAAACATAAACAGCTTTCGGTTCACATACTGCATTGTGTAAAGAAAAGTAATAATTCTAATCACAGAAATAAACTTTACAGTACAAACACAAAACCAGAGTTTCACTAAAGTGCTCATCAAATGCAACAACGATTAACCTACCTTGATGTTTAGATTGGTCGGTGGATGAAGCTACAGCATTCCGTGAACAACAGCATGAAGTTGCTGTCGATAGATTATTATGATAAATCATCAACATTATACAAAGTGCAATTATGATGAGACATATGAAAAGCAGTAAATAGATGATCAAATGAGAGAATAAGGGTTCAATGGACGGTGCCACTCCGACTATTGTTGTAGATGTCTGCGTGGTATGACTTCGGTAATACATATCTACAATCAAATACCATATGTATGTGTACTCAATAGCTAGCACAAAACACAGTAACATAATATCATCATTGTCAGCTTTAAATTTATGCAGACTTTTTCCTGCCACTTCACCAAAATTTAGCTAGTTTACGTCAATGACACAAAAATGTAACTCTGACAACTTGACGTTTTTATATTTCCACTGTAGGTTAGTTTCCAAAATTTCAGCACAACTTTATTTTATCTGCTTTACTATAGATTAGACTACAAAACACACCACTGTATTCTGCATAACAACAAACTTGCAGAATACACATTAGCTATGGTACGATGAAAAGTCATAAAGTGGGCGATTCTGTTTTACCCGAAAACAGTCAACCTCTTTTACTAACATATTTCTAGGAAATTACCAATTATTACTCATAATAAAAATAATTAATAACAGCATAAAACCTGGACAATGTAAACGACAGTGAGACATGATAGCACGACGGGGGTCACATATATCAGCACAGGGTGAACAAAAGTTTACAACCGAATCGTAATAGTATCCAGCACTGCACCTCATAGCTGCTCATAATATTAAATCCTACAACATGCAGAATGTTAAATAACTCATAATTCACATGCAATAAAATAAAGAATTATGAAAAACTACAAAGTTTCACTTCATATCCAGAAAATGGAAAAAAATCATACGCCGACTCAGTAATTTGGCGAAAAGTGGGGAATACATAGTGGCAATGACATAGTCAATGATAATCTACGCTATCATTACTGACAATATGAACAAAATCAACAAAGGTAAACAAATAATACGTAGACAAAAACACTGTGTATATACATGTATAACAGAAAGCTTTTTGTGCCACGATTAGGCCTAAGAAAAAATTTTGCAACAACTTTCGCTTTCCCAAATGCATAGAATATTTAAACGACAGAAATTAAAAACTGCAGAATAGAGAGGGTACAAATACTCGCAAGTTATAAACCGTACTTCGAATTCAATAGTCCTGGCAGCGGATAAGTGCATAAAAGTGGACCTAAAATAATGATATCATTCTGTGACGGCTTACGACACATCATAGGATTTTAAAAATTACGACGGTATTCTCGAGCTATATTAAGTGGCATTTATGATGAAGTTTATTCGCCATGACAGGCAGTAAAAACAAACAATGCCTGGCGAAATTATTAGCCGACCGATATAGCCGATAGTACTTAAGTAACGGTCGAGCTATTGGCATAGTTGTCGTCGTCTATCCGTCCGTCTGTCCCTATAACACGGATGTATTGTGGCTAAACGGTAAGTCGTAGAGGGTCAGCATGGTACCATCGGCAACTTTTCATAGGCTGTCAATAGTAAATAGTAATCATATCTCTACCTGCAGCTATTTGGCCACAATTTTTGCTGGAAAGTTACGAAAACTGTCTGAGATAGGGCCAATGTTATTATTAATCAGTGGCATGCACCCTTTGAGATAAGATGAAAATCAACGACCTTGGATGCCCTTCAAGGTCATTGACAACCAGTACGGTTGGCTATTCTAATGACAGCTGGGCTTCTTGTCAAAACTGTCAGATTACAGGCAACAGGACACTTAACACAGGCTAGGTGATAAATATACATTTATTCGAAGAACACAACTTAAAAGAAAGTAAGAGCAAGAACACATCTATTAATTTAAAATTTTTGTCGAAATGCAACTCTCCGAGGCTTCCTGTCCTCGGTCCAGTGGTGGATTCAAGGGGGGGGCCCCCTACTGACCGGGTGCATCTTAAAACGGGCAAAAATTTTGCACAAAAAATGCACTATTTTTGCATAAAAATTTCAAAAACTTTCTGGAAAAGGGGCAGACCCCCACCTCCTACCCATCTGCCCCCCTATTCAAAATTTCTGGATCCGCCACTGCGGCGGTCGGCTAGATCTTTTTCCAAGGGTATGTGGGTCTACTCTGTTAGATGATTGTCGATGGTAGGGGTGGGTTCGCGTTGGATAAAGGTTCACTACGATGATGAATTCTGGCAGAAACAAAATAGAGGTGGAAACGGTTCCAAGTTCCAATGCGGAGCAGGGCAGGGCAGCTAGTGCCACCCCGTAGGTTTAGGCAGCCATGTGGGCCCTCAGCCATCCCCAGAATGTTCCCAACAAGTATACTTGGTAGTGCATATGTAACAATAATAATTTTAGCATTCTAATAATCTTCCCTGTTATCCTCCAAACAGTCAACAATCTCATAATGCTGTCCATTGGAGGAAACTCCTGCCTCAGATACATGTGCAGTGTCACGTTGTTGCAGTTAGTTTAAAAATATTAGTTACCTTCGGAACAACAACAAACGATTAAGATTTCAATGCAGTGCATTTGTTAAATTTCGATCATAAACCACGGACTTTCGGGTAATGTTCAGAGCACTAACCACTCACGAAACAAAGCTAAAGCATAAACACTGCACTTCCATCAACAAGCACATAAGTCACCAACTGATAATAACACAGACCATCCAAATCAGCTTCACACCAGTGATGGACCATATTATTATTAATCGCTGCTACATATTATTAAATGATTTCACAGTCTGTGCCTGCCAAATACATGCTTTACATTACTCACTACATTCAACACAATCAGGAAGGTCCATATTTGCTGAGACAAAAGTCTAAGACCAAATTTTACATTATGCATTTGATCAAATTTTCGTCTTAAAGTTTGGTCTTAGATCCAACTTCATTAAGATCAAAGTTAAAACAAAACTTCAGCACACCCTAACAGCAGTAAGATGGAAATTACCAGCAAGAAATCAAGTTTGGTACTTTCTTTGATTTAACATAAATCTTAGAACAAACAGCTCATGCTTGATCATAGAAACAAACTTGACTTAATGTTCACAGAAATGACAGCATATTAATGTAATTTTAAGCAGTAAGAATAACTTAAAATGCCATGACTTCACTTATGATGCAAGTTCGTGTGCTGCAGATTAACTGCCAAAAGTACTCATTAATTATGCAACCACATATCAAAATGTATTCCCATCTTTTTGTAATAATTTCTTTGTTGTAACTGCAAATCTTAAGCGTGAGATTTAAGTAGCAGACTTCAACAGTGTCAGTGGACTCATCTTTAATACAGCTTGTACTATGGTCAAAAATTATTAGCTCATCAAAGCTCAGCACTAAAGACTTAACACAATGTGACCTCAAACAACAGATAAATATGAATTATTATGCTAATGTAGCTAAACAATTAATGAGCTATAATTATATTATACAAAGTGTTGAATGCATTGTCAAAGCTGATTTTGTACAATGTTGCCAAAATTACTAATATCCCCAATTTCAAACAACGTTATCCTACACAGGATACAACTAAACAAGTCTGACAAGTATTAGTTAGACATCGAATAACGCAAATGACGCAGTTTTGTCCCGAGAAGAAGGAAATGTCTGAGGAATCTTGGAAGCCCGGCGATCTTACACCTCAAAGAAAGCCTTGTCCTCATCTTCTTCTTCTTCCGGTGCAGCTTCCTCCATCTCGGCCACTTGTTGAACCTTGGCATCAGCACCGAGACCGACTGGTTCCAGATCAGGATCTACACATCAACCAATAACCACCGCCATACAGCGACTACGACAAAGTTTACCACGCACACACAGTGCCTGTTGACAAGACATGTAATGCAGTTCTGATCTGTGGCTGAAAAGGTAACTGTGAGGCTCACAGAATGTAACAGCAGACATTATAAATGCTGGTTTTCTTTCTACTACGGTATTTCATGCCAACGATGAACCTCCATCAGACAGCAACCACAGCAAAGGTTACGACACACACAGTGCCTGTCAACAAGATGTGCAACTTGGTACTAATTTGTGGCTGGAAAGGTAATTGTGTTGTGAATTAGAAAAATGGACGTGAATCATATTTTAGCTTTAACCTATAAGCAAGGCATAGTCATATGACCCCGTCACACTTTCTATTGGTTTCAGGTACCTGAAACTGGGTCGCTGTTCAAGACCCGGCCTTTTCCCAGCAGTATTAGAGGAGAAGGCTAAGAATAGCGACAGAGTCACCATTTTGTTTTAGTATCCGCTTGCTTGTAATTATGTGATATCTCGCTAACCTTGCCTGATTGTAGAAGCTTGGATAGCGCCCTAGATAAGAGTTCTCACCCACTGAATAGCCGTAGTTCTGTAGCAGCACTGAGTGAAAAAAAAGAAGGCTGAGTTCACGTATGGATGGGCTGCTCTACCCCACTCCTCTAGGACAACCTCTACAGACTTCTCGCCTAGGGACTGGTCCAGAAGAATTGTGAGGCTTACAGAATGTTAACGGCAGATATAACAAACAAGTGCTGCTTTTCTTTCATTATTCCACAAATCAGGAATGCAAGAACTTTTAGGCCAGAAGGCCACATTTCCAACTGACAGTGCATTGAGGGCTGCAAATCAGATTGCACATGTCTCAGCAAAATAAGACAAGTCTTCAATTTAATGTTCCTTACTTGCAGATTCCGACATAGTGTAACAGTTAAAAAGTACTTCACCAAAGTGCTGAGTTGATACTTCAACATCTGCACTATATACTCCTGTGCTCAGATTAATGTTTAGAGCTTCTTGCAAGTGACAAATAATGGTAGCATACCAAAGTCCACTGGGGGTGCAACTGCACAGGGCCCGGCGGCCTCGAGCCACATGCCACGATTTGTGCACTGCTATCAAAAGTCAATGCCAACTTCTCCTAGGTATAATTTATCACAGTTTAGGATAACAAATGGCAAAAGTTCCCATACCACGTGTAATTTGGTTTCCGTAAGTTCCTAGTATTACAGTTCTTAACATCTTGTGAAAAATAATATATATTATACAACTCTTTCAATATAACCTGTAGCAACTGTAATTACCGGCGAAATTAAACGTTGGAAATTTTGTGAAGTCAGCACCCGTCGCACCATATACACGTGCTAACTTCTCAAGTTCATCTGCCAGAGCTTTTTCTGTGGCAGGAGATGCATCGACGAGCTTTCCTCCACTTGCTCTGTCACAAAGTTAAGTTACTGATGCAAATACCTTGACTTTAAACCAACAGAATCAGTGAGAAAACTGCAGTTTACTGATTAACAAGTTCTCAGCTGACATTCACAATAGTCCATGGGCCAAAACAAGATTGTGGGGTTATCGGTACCATACAAGGAGGCAAGTTCTAGTGATTTTTTTAAAAATACCCTATATCTATAGGTAATATTTTGCTATGATAGCTTTTCCAAAGTAGTAGCTAAACCATACTCACTCACTCACTGTCTAACTAACTCTGTCCATGCATGATGAAGTTATGAACATCGATGGATGCCGGAGCTCACTCCTTCTAAGCAGTGTGCATTTGTCTCCCCCCAGCACGGCCATCTCAGTTACGCATAGCCACCATCTGTCAGATACTTCGGCCATGGTCTTATATCAGGCATGCATGCTCTCAAGTCGTCCAGACCTGAATTAATCAAGTGCCATTAGTGGGTGCCTGAGTCTGTCTTGTTCGTCCGATCTCTCTCAGTAATGCTGCCTCGCCCTCCCACTCACGGAGAGTTTGCGTCTAGCAGGCGTCCGGATGTGAGCAACAAAGCACCCGGCAGACACCCCCATCATCATTGGACATTCATGCCAGTTTTAGTGCTGGTAAGAAAACCAAACTGTACAGAACAAAAACCGTGGTTTTTTCCCCAAAACCAAACCAAAACTAACGACCTCAGCCAGTGTGAAACATGCAACTTCCCAGCTTCAATCATGTCAGGCTTTTAATAATAACGTAATCAGTACAGCTATAATCAACTGTTATTAACAAAAACCTTACTTGCTTTTCTGCGAATATTCATGAATTTTGTTGATGAACATTTTCTGAATAGGATCAGCAGTGGCTGCAGCTTTCTGGCAGCATGGCGCCAACACTCCAATATTACGTGACAGCGACAGTGACAACGCTCGTCGACAAACAAGCAGGCCGACTCTTGCACGAGACAGCATTGTCTGGCTTTTTGAATACTAAAAACACAACATTTGTGCATGCATAAGATAATATGTTACAAAATTGTTTTAACACATCTGGCTTGTTATATATAACAATAATTCTGGTGGTACATTGGCAATCCTGCTTTAGCACTGGAAAATTACTAGAGACAAGAGTCAGGGCTAGAGTTAAGACTAAAGTGAGGAATAGGATTAGGGATAGGGTTAAAGTTAAGTACAGCATTATGGGATGATTAAGCTAATAAATTACAGCTTAATTACAGCATTACCCGTTGCGACATCCACAGATGCAAGGTGTTATCTGCCGTGAAAATTCACGGCAAATTAGTAAGCGTTTTCGCTATCTGCCATGAATATTCCGTCTAGACGGACTGTAGCCAGTAAACTAGAGGTCCGTCTACACGATTGTGGCCCACCATAGCCAAGGGCCATTGGGCCAAGGGTTGTCACCATAGCCTGCGGGACACGGCAGCTTTCGCTATGGCGACAACCGCAACTGACGACCACGGCCGTAGCTTCACAGATCGCCAGTCCACCAACTAGCTCCTCAGGTCTAAGTAGACCATCACGGGCAGCCGTTGGCAATGTTTTTTGTAGGCACTAGCACCGCCGTCGAACTTATAACGTATATTGTACACTAATTTATGGTGTGCATTATTGTCACATAAATCTTTCGAAAATGCTAAACCTAACCCGATCGCTAACCCTAACACTAACCCTAACCCTAAACCTTATCCCTAACCTTTATCTGTGTAAGCGAAAAACCGTAATTTCAATTTTAAGCACAAAATCATACTATATTGCACGTAAAATTGTCGCCCCCTGGTGAATGCAAATGCTGCGTAATCACACGTCTCTCGACGTCAATTTTACTACAAACTTAGCTATGGCGGCCTGTTGTAAACGATGAAAGCATGCTGAATAAGCGATAAAATAACACAGTAATAATTTACAGTATTAACTGAAAAAAGTATACAGTTGCAATTTTCGTAGATATGGATTTTCACGGCAGATAGCGAAAATGCTTACTTATTTTCCGTGAATTTTCACGGCGGATATAATTTACGTCCGCAGATTCGCACATCCGCAATCCGCTTTCTACCCGTAAACCCTGTGGGCTAGGGTCAGAAGACTACGATTAACGCTTTCACACTTAAAATGTATTCCTATGCTTAATAACAGCAACAAGTATAATGTGAAAATGCACTTACGAGTCTCTGACTAAAACTGGCAACAATATTATTAAGAAAAATATCAAATACAAAATATTTTATATTTACTAAATACCTAGAATATCTAAATCAGAATGTCCTTCAAGGACGACTAGAGCTGCTCTAATTATATAATTTCGAGTTTGTTTGCCTACAGTAATTCATATTGGCCGGAAAATCACCACAAACCTAAAATCGCAAGCAACGTGCTGCAAACAAGTGAACAATTAACAAGTTTGTTTGCAGTTTACTTGTCTTTAGTTTTTACCAAGTATTTTGGTCAGCGTTCGAAAATCGTGATACTGATTATAGTTCACAGACTACTACTACCGGTAAATGGGATTTCAAACCGACGTATATAGATCGATACATAAAAAGCTGTACGGTAATAACACACTTTAAAAGTTTTTTAAAAATTAAATTTACTGGTTCTGCACTGCTCTACGCAGGCTGCAGCCACTACATGTTGGGTTCGGTTACTTTCGGTACTCGGTATGATTCTATAGGTTTCGGGTTTATTTATGGGTTTTATGTTTATATTAGGTATAGGATATTTTTGAGATCTATTTTATTTTATATTTGTGTTTTTTGGTGATCCAGCCAGCTTTGCTCAGCTAGTTCTCTGCCGCTATCTACGAGTTTAATTATAGTTTTAATCTAGTTAGTTCTAGGAAAATTTTAGGACTATTTCTCTCCTACTCCAGTGTTTGATCTAGTAGCTCGCTCATCTTCGTCCTCCCTGGCAGTTTCACCATTCCGTCATCTGTCTATCACTCTACCTGGCGTTACTGTAATTTTTCTGTCTAAGTCTAACTTGTTTCTGTTCTATATTGTTTCCTGTTTAAAGTTATTTGTTGCTTTATTTTAGCTCTGGGACGAGCTAGAGCCGTTCGGCCTCCTACTAGGTCGTCCCAGAATTCCTATAACTATAAAGTGAGAACGAAAGCGTTTCTAAAACTTTCAGTCCATCATATTCAATTTCTTCAGAAAACCACTCGAATTCAAATCAAAAGTGTATGCGTTTAACCTACCACTAATATAAGAACTGTGTCGACAGCGCGCAAGCCAATCGATCTGCTACAATCGCAATCGCTACTGCCGACAACCGTCGACTGCAGCTGCTGCTACGACCACGCTCGCGACTATACTATGCTTGCGACTGCTGAAACTAGGTCGCCACAGTTCTTTTATACCGTCGCTCAGCGGCTTCTAAGTTCATTGCCATTTGTTTCCGAGGTGCAGCTCCTGGCGTCTCAGGAACTCTGAGACGCTCGCTACCTACAATTCTGTTGCAACTTGCAAGATTACTCATATGGTTGTATCTAACACTACATATTCAATTTAAAGTAATACAAACAAATTAATTAATTCTTGGTTAATTGACAACAGAATTACACGTTACATTTATTACCGGTATTATCATGATAAATAAAAATTATTGACCGTGCATCACTATTTGATGCAAAAGTTATCGTAGAATACTAATTTTGTTTACTTCTGTGAAGATAGCAGTAATATTATAAGTAAAACATCTGTTATATACTAAAGGCACGATGCTACAGTAGCGGAAAATCCGCCGCGATAAGTGCCGTCTGTTTGCTTGAGTGGCGGAATTTTCGCCCTGCAAAAAATGCTGCAGCGGCGGAAATACCAACCGAGGCCGTCCTAGCCTTGTTATACACGGCTCAGATTTCAGATTCTAATCACTGAACCCTACATGATAATATAGACACAAATTGTAGTCTCTGTTGGCTCGCCCTACCGCCATAACTGATAACCACTCGCAACGTGATGCCACATGTTGCATGCAAGCTGTTAAAGTTAAAAGTCATACATTCTACAAGAAACAACTTTCACTTGAGTTATACTCTAATATAATAGTGAATAAGACTGATATAAATGCGTTATAGCGTCCTGGCATGGTTCATAGACGCTCTATATATATTTACCACTATAATTATTCATATTGGAAACAACAATTTAGTACATTGTTGGAGCAAATCGCACCAAAACTATTTACCTAAATTGCTTTAAAACTGAATAAGCTGCAGAATACGAATACAATCACGCAAAAAATGCGCACGCCACCCATAGACTGCATAAGGGCTATCGTCACAGTTGCTTCAATAGCGCTATATATGGAGCGCCTCAACAGACACATACTTGATTTTCAGCTTCTGCCACTCCAGCAAATAAATGGCACATAATGCGGCAGAATTTCTGCCACTCGAGATTTCTTCATACTAAAGACACTAGTTTTTATTACGATTTTAGGCTGTAAAGGAGAGACAAAGAAGCACAATGGCCAGTCTAACAGATGAAAGGCTAAAAGAAATGGAAGAAGAAATGAATCGGTATGTATGCGGCCGGTATCTGTGAGGTAACTCCGAGAACGGATGATGTAAAAGGTGGATGTGCAGTTGTGGCAAGGGTAAAAGACGGATGTCGATGCGGAGGACATCCGCTTTTTACCCATCGTACTCAGCCACATTTGTGGACCAATAGGCAGGGTATAACCGTGTATTAATTTGGGTCTTTTGGCGCCGGACGTTTGATCGCCATGCTTTGTGACTGGCACGTTATTGAAATTGCCATACTTTGCATATCGTTCAAGCTAAAATCGTAAGTTGGCAAAATAACTAAGTTGACAAATCTGAGTTTACAGTAGTAACTTCCTGCTGCACTTAGTGGTCATCCATTGTCGTTCGTCATCGCGTGACGTTACTACGTCGTTGTCGTGCGTTGTTACGCGTCGTTGTATGTCGTACCATGTCGTCGTCTTTGTGTATCGTCTTTGCATGTCCGTGCATCGTCGTTGTTGTATCTTGCCGTTGTGCGATGTCGTCGTCAAGTGACATAGCAAGTCATTTTTTTCCGAGTAAATGCCTAGACGAATTCGCGATCAGGTATTAGGCTACTGTCTAGACCTATTGACTGGCGTGCACACTGGCACTTAGCTAGTCCTATTTGTTAGGCAGAAATTGCAAAGCCTAAGAAAAAGCCTAAGAAGAAGGCATATCCTGTCCTTGGGTCTCTCTCTGTCCTGGCGTGTGTTCGGATTGCAGCAATAGCACAGACCTCTGTAACCACGTGCGGTATCTGACGAGCAGCAGCTGCTGCTGCTGCTGCATGTCCTATACGTGGTCGCCGGAAATCCCACTGCATGGTGGTACAAACTGCTGCTTGCTGCCTTGTTTGCTGCTAACTGCGAAATGTGAAAGCACAAAATATGTCCAAATGTAAAGTGCGAAACAAAATGCAAATTTTGCATCGCATTATAGCCTATACAGGGTGGTCCAAAAAAAACTGCACAAAGTTTATGGCACCATAATTTTGCAACCGTACATCACAGAGTCAAGCGGTTTTCAGCAAAATGTTCTGAAAAAAATTCTTTACATGACTTAAGTCAGTGTTTAAATACAGTAGTTAAATATTCTTTGTTTTTGCAGCTGGCAATTGAACTATTGAAAAACAATGTACCTTGGTCCATAAAAACATGCCACTATTATTTTTTTCAATAACTCTGTGACACATAGGCCAATTTGAATAATTTTTGGCAGGCGACATTACAAAGAAACTCGATGCAAAGGTCTGTAGTTTTGGCCACCTCACCTTAATGTTGTCGCTACACTACCGTGTGAAATGCAGAAGTCGCAGTTTGGCCATCGACA
>Ga0209671_1000812_pt1 | contig 23167 bp, 12 predicted proteins | sample WorMetHERISLAND2_2_FD_187401 | JGI IMG/M metagenome (GOLD analysis project Ga0209671, IMG submission 187401) | Marine gutless worms symbiont microbial communities from Max Planck institute for Marine Microbiology, Germany - Olavius geniculatus... | ecosystem: Host-associated > Annelida >... | reverse complement strand
GGGTAAACTTAAATAACACCGTTAGATCGGCCATCCCCGAAAACCATACCTAGAACCAAAAATTACGACTCTATCTTATACACAGCCAAAGTTATGACCGTTTTAATAATTGTTTAATTTTCCCCACAGGCGCCATTGTAATTTTTTAAAATTTTTTGAATAAATACGTTAAAGATTAATTTCAAATTTTTTAACCCCCAAAAGGCACATCCTTGCGCGAGACTGCGTCGTTTGAGCCATTGCGTGCAAAAATCGGCCGAAGGGTCTGACCTGTAGGTGAGTTTCTGAAAAAAAAGGTATATAGCTAGAAAATTTTTTTGTATATTTCACCCATTTACCGGGAATCCCCCCTTGGAGGGATTAGCATAAAATTTTGCATGACAGGTCCCCTCGCCGACGTAATCAACGGTGCCAAATTTTATCTCAATCGGTTCAGGGGTTTTGATTCTGTGGGGGTCGAATTTTTGGCTTTCCCATAAGAAAGAGAAGTCGCCGTTAACACAGAACTTGAACTACCGTTCAGCCTGTGATGTAAGTAAGTAAGCAAGCAAAAGTAACTAAGTGCTACATGAGTCAGTAAAAAAACTATACTAAGCCAAAGGCTTATTTCAGTGTTTTTCAACCTTTTTGCTTCAGCGGAACCCTGAACAAAAGTGAAGGTCACTCACAAAACCCCATGCATTGATCCATGCGTCCAGAGACGACACGAAGTAGAAGCTACAGACACATTTCCCTAGCACGGCAGAGCCCCCATGGGGATGACAAAGCAGGCGAAGGTGACCAATATGAAATATGACCGCTTTGTAGCTCTGAGACGGGTATCGCATGTAGAGCAATAGCATTTAACTATTAGTAGGCAGCAGTAAGTTATTGTATTTGACCAAACACAATGGGGAGGCGGTCGTCGATGGCCGCTTAGTCTTCGCCACCAACCCAGAAAATTTATCACGTGGACGCCCTCGGACATATACGCGTCTTTTTTATTTTCCTTAGCAGAGTGCTAAAAGGATTAAATTAACAAAGTAAATGGCCAAACGATTTCGTAACCTAATCATTCTTCTTCATTTCCGAGTTCTGACAATGCACCAATCCTCAGAGTTAAGTAATGCCGTGCATAAGGGGGCCTACGTTATAAGATAGGCTTACAATACAAATATGCCAAAATTACTAACAAAAATGATTCAATGCAGTAGATCTATGCAAAAATAGTCCGAAGAAGCGCAATTTCATTCGGTGCTGATTTTCTACGACTTTGTCTGGTGTGACTTCGCTCGATGAGTTATTTTTTACTGGCCAGCTGCGGAACCCTTGGCAGATGCTCGCGGAACATTTGGGTTCCGCGGAACCCCGGTTGAATATCACTGCCTTATTCTGTCTAGATATAGACTTCAACAGTAGAAAAATCACTAAATGAATTACTTAATTACTGCACTAACGTCAGTTTTAAAACAACGACAAAAAAAACTAGCTAAAAGCAAACAGAAGGACAATACACCACAGACATTGCAGTTCAAAAAATTCAAACAAACTTAACCAAATTTCACACTAATGGCCATTTAATCACCAACTTCCACTTAATTCTGTGATCGGCCCCCAGCTACTAGTACATTCTCGTCTTGTTCCCTCCAAGTTGTTGCTCCGCTCCGGAATAAACTCTCTGTGAACACCAGAGCTGCTAATGCACTGGGGACATTAAAATCCAGGCTTACAATGAACTGTTCACTTCAACCTACCACTTAAAACAGATTGGCACCATCACAGCATTCCTGATTCTAAGTGGTAATCGTGGGCACAATACCAAATTGTTTTTAAATTTCAGATACAAATTACATGCCAAAAACCACCCCATGGAAAAACTGTGCCAAACTGTTAACTCTTTTCATTAGGCACCATGTATAAATTGACATTTTTATTATTTTATTATCGTTAACAGCACTCTATAACTAAGCCAACAGATTCGTAGGACTGTGTAAGACATCGTACAGAAGGCTGGGTCGGTAGAGATGTATAAGTGCACAGAGAGCAAGTCCATTGCGCCAGGAAGAGGTGAGATCAATCACTTTGACTAAGTTACGATATGGCTCCAACTGGCGCTGAAACCACTTCAACAGGTTGTGACTGTCACGCAACATGTCTGTAACAAACAGACACAGATGCAGATATACTACAGGTACAGTTACACAGAAAACAAAGGTAAAGTGAGTAAGTGAGTGAGTAGGGTTTAACATCCCACCCGACACAGCATGGATCATTTCAAAAATGACCTTTGCGGGCAAAATTGCACATACAGCTGTACACATAATAATGGAACAAAAAGTTTGACTTTTACAGAAAGTTTAACCTTTATGAAACACAAAACACAAAAAAACAACCAAAACCTAAAATTGTAAGAACTGCTGATTATAATTGTGCATATGTATCAATAATGGTAGTTCTAATAATCTTCCCTGTCAGCAATCTCATAATGCTGTTTATTGGAAGACAGGGGGCGAAAGACAAAGGTAAAGGGTGCAGCACCTGCCATACAGTGTTATCTGCCACCCGACACAGGTAAACGCACACTGCCTTAACCCCAGCCAATCAGGCTAATACTCAATTTACGTACCCCAAAGAAATAGAAGGCTGAGTTAAGATTATTTACCTATCTACAGACATGCACCCATCCAAGTAGTAACCAGGAACAACACAGAATAAATATGGCAACTAAGATCAAATAAATGAATTCAAAATAAACCAAAAACGGCATCCGCCTACAGACCCAAGACACACAGATGCTTATGTTTATATTATTAGTTGCAATCACCGATTTAGCCATGTCTCTCCAAAAGTGTTTAAAGCAAAAAAATCCCAGTAACGCCCTATGTTAAACAACTTAGTTATTAAAAAAACCAGTGAAAATAGTAACATTTACCGTATTTCCTGCCTTTCTGTTCGGACAGTCGGACGACCTCATTCACATCAGCACCATCATAGAGTTCACGTACTTGATGCGGACGGAAATATGCCACATTTACATTACGATACCTGCAGCAACAGACAACCGGTTACAACTGTATAGAGCAGCAATTTACCCCCAAAAATGTTTGTGGACTATGTTGTGAGGGTATGCCCCAATTTTCAGACCTTTTGGTTTTATTGGCTGCTAGAAAAGAAGATGTTTTTGTGGAGCAACAAATGCAGCAAAATCAGTTCTGAGGTGACTGTACATTTTCACCACATGCTTCGACTTTTATATACGTAGTATAACTGGTGAAAATAAAGCCGACAGAAAAAACAGTACAAAATGCACATACAATAAAAACATCTAGAAACACCCCAATATACAGTATAACAAGAAATCTGAGCTAATGCTCAGAAAACACGCGAGAGACTATAGCAGTTCCTGTTCACAAGTAATTTCAGTCTATCTCCATCCATTTCATCACAATTCGCCCTTTTGCAGCCGAAAATCGCCAAAAACATCATCTAAAAATCCCTATTTTTAGGGTTCAAGGTCAATCAAGGTCATCAATGTTGACAATCCTAAGAAGCTCGTTGCCTGTGCTTGTTATGATAAGCGGCAAGTCTGTGCCTATACGCAACCATTTTTACGCCAGACAAGCCAACAGCAGACAAATAACCACTCTTTAGAGGAGTATCCCTCTTTGACACCCAAGTGTGCAGGCCTCCTAAAATCTAGAGAGTCCGGACTTGGATTGCTGAAATCTACATTCCATGCTGAAAATTTCATATGCAGATTGTATTGGTCTATCGCCAGCCATTTCGGTGCAATTCACTCTTGAAATGCGTGTCGCAGCCCAGAATCGCAAACAAAAATCACTAAACCCCTTATTTTGGGCGTTCAAGGTCATTCAAGGTCATCGATGTTAACATTCCTAAAAAGCTCGTTGCCAGTGATTGCTACGATAAGCAGCATGTCTGTGCCTATCTGCAATCATTTTCACGTTAAATGAGCCAATGACGGTAGAACAACGCCTTTTAAGTGGGTGCCCTCTTTCTCCAACTCGTTCATAGGGACCCCCTTCACCCAGTGGCATGAAATTTTGTCACAAAATACTTGAGACTCTAGGCTATCATATGGTGAAAACCCGAAGTGGTCTTAGTACGGTACCAGGTTGTGACACCAGGACAGACAGACAGACAGACAGAATTACCATAGCTAATACGTGCTATAGATATCTATGCTAGCTCTCGTGCGTAAAAACTGATAAAACCCCACCAAAATATCTAAAACTATACTATAATGAATACATACATGCACCTGATAAACAATAAATATGTATAGTACAACACAAAGCATAAGCAAAGAGCTGAGAACTCAACGATAAGGGAACTGACAAACCATGTGTTCGAGTCGATGGCTCTTGCTGAAGCTCTATGTTAAAATTTCTTTTATCACTACTTTTAGTATGTCACTCTTTTAAACAAGTAAAGGTACAAGTTAAAGCATATATTGCTAAGATGAAGAAGTAAGGATAGAAACCGTGTGTTGGGGTCGATTGTGTGTTGAGCAAAACTCTTGTTCAAGTTCTCAGGGGTGGTCTGTGACAGCAGCTGATAGATGCTCTCCCTCTCGGCAATCACTTCCAGTGGAGTCATCTTACCTGACGCCCAGCTACGCACCATCCACGCCGTGTCCAGAGCTCCAAGGAAACCTCGTGCACAGCCAGAACCTATCGGCCAGAACGGCTGATAACATACAACAAACCACAAAAACAAATGTGCACGAATATTAATGGCAATCTTTTTTGAAACCTGTTTTTAATCACCAAGAATAGATGATGGGCCAGCAAAAAAGATGAAAATGTAACTAGCTTGGAGATATAGTGAAAAGTAATGATGACAGCATTACCAAACAAACGAAACCTACTGGCCAAACAGCTTACGGCAAACACGCAGTACACTGTGTTTCATAAAAAACTGGACCCTGAAGGCAGGTCGGCATAAATTTATCAAAATAAGTTCGCCTAAAACGATTTTTCACACAGTGCACTGCCATTCAGTTGCGGATTCATTGTGCTTGAAAAGTTTGGTATGGGCTGAGTACCAGCTGCACGATTTCCATGGCAACAAGAGCAGCATTGTTAAGGTCTGGGCTGACTTGGAACAGACGATTGTGGACGAGGCCATTGACCAGTGGAGGAAACGACTCAAAGCCTGCATCAAGGCCAAAGGACAACATTTTGACCATTTACTATTACTTTAGTCGTACGTGTAGATTGCTTGTACCAATGTTTTTTCGATATTAAAGCCGTTTTCTTGAAGTTATAACAAGAAGTTTCAGGGTCCAGTTTTTTATGAAACACAGTATATGTTAATATTAGTTGTTATTGTGCCAAATAAACCAGCAAAGCAACACGGAGAGTGGTGGCACCTAGACAGTGGAACATCTTTCTTTGTGTAGATTGGGCATATGGACATTTTTGGAAATAACTAACTTCAATAACTGCATTAAATGGTGGTCATGTTCAACATCTAAACATATAGCACTTCAGTGCAATGATCGTGGCTTATTGTATTACAAACTACCCAATTGCCCAATCTGCTTTTGATGTGCCACAGGACACAATTAAATGTGCACGTAAAAAGAAATTAAAAAATGCAGTATACAGTATGAAGCATAAAAAGCTATAAAACGCAGCCTACCTCCAACAGCGTATCTCCAACAAGCGCAACAAGCAGTCGATGTCCGTGCCTCTCTATAACTCGACAAGCGTTCTCGGCAGCATACATCGATGTGAAATCAAACATGGCAACGTCTGGCTGCGCATAGTGGTTGTGTGCAAACTCTAAGTTCGACAGCTGGTTCCTTGTTGCTATGTTGGCGGCTTCGCGGGCGTACGTCAACAACGCCAACTGGTCGACGTTGTCTTTTGCCAGCAACCGCTGCGGGTCCTCATCATCCTGTGTTTTATACACAGCACAGAAACAATAACGCTAAACTCTATTAATGTAACCACTACCACAACAACTACAACAAACAGTGCCACTACTACTGTTAATATTCATCATCCTGTTTTATATACACAGCAAGCACAAATACTGAAGCTAAATGGTGACAGCAACCACCAATCTACTACTACAACAGCTGCTACTAGAACAGCTACTACTAGTACTAGCGCAGATCTTTATCATTGTGTCCTATACGCATAGCAAACACATAAATAATAAGCATCAACAGTGACAGCAGCCACCACTTTACTACTACCATACAGCCACTACAACTACAACAGCTACAACAACAACAACAACAGCAACTATAACTACGACTACGATGACTCTTCCTCTGAACGCAGTATCTATCTCCGCAACAAGTTCACGGAAATTGATCTTGACTACCTCCAAAATCCCCACCGTGATCATCCACCTTGACGTGGTGGTGGGGCTTTGCTCCGATGACCCAAAAGATTTCTACAATCTGGAAGATAGGAACGTACTAAAAGCTGACCAAATCCGTGAGAGCATTTACTACACGTTACCAGTGCTTTTGTGCTGGTTTCGGCTTTACAGCCGACTACGGCTTTATAGCCGTTTACTTATGGCCTCACAGCTGTTATTTATGGCTTCACAGCCGTCTACAGCTTTATAGCTGTTACTTGTAACCTTGTGGTTACATTTGGGGATGCGCATTGGGCCGAACTAATACGGCCTCAGCGCTGGGCAGGTGTAAGAGCCTGCCCACCCCGACGGCAAGGCAAGGACCTCCAAAATCTTATCAAATTACTTGGGCAATGTCAAGAAATCTAGACAAAATCCAAGAATACTTCCCGAGGTAATGTCACAAACAGACAAAAAGACAGACATGAAACCTGCTTCGTTCAACAGAGGTAAGCAAAAGTAATGCCGCTATTATAACCTGTAGCAAAACGCCCTTGTACAGTAGACTGTGCTTCTTAGCAGTCATGACAAAGTAGTGAGTCTCATCGCGGTAGTAGACAATATTCTCTAGATCAATGCCTGCTGACGAGTTCAGATCTTTGAAGAACCTGCATCAACCACAAACAAGTGACAGTTACTAAGACAACAACAACTATTGCAAGCTGCTGCTGGTACTACAAATGATACTAATATCATAACCTCTACTACTATTGGTTTCAACTTTTCGTTCAAGCAGTCATTTTTTCCAGAATTTTCGCACAACATTGGTCTGAGTTCCTGGAAGAAACTTTTGGTTTTTGTCGAAGCAAAAATGACAGTGTCAATATTATATACCGCTGGACATTCTGTCCAGAAACTGCGCACTTTCTGAATTGACTGACATGGGCTTGAGCTGTTGTTAAAAATACAGCCCTGACTCTGATGTGGCAGTGTCAAGAGAGAAATAGCTAAATCATTGACAAACGACAAACTTCTGATTGAAGATGTACGAGATGCCGCTGATCTCTTCAACTGCGGCTTCCTGCTTTGTGTTGTGGTTGATGAAGTTTGCGGTGATTGCAATCGCCAGCTTCCCACGAAACTCCTTCTTCTTAAACCCTGCTCCAACAGGCATGCAAGAACATACGTGTAAGTAAGTAAGTAAGACAGTACCGGTATAAAGAGAGGTACAGATTTAACAACTTCAGTCACAACACACTGCAATCTCGGGTCTCGACAAAAAAAGTCACCAGTGACTACTGACTTCAAAGTCAGTCTAATAGTATATGCGATTTCACCTGATAGGCCCATTTTCCACAGTTTCTGAAGGTTAGACTAATCCCTAAAAAAAGCATTTACATAATACTGTGGCAGAACTTTCACGAACCAGATGCCCCCGAAACCAGTAGTGTCAAACGGTTAAAGAAAGTCTAATAAATAGCAGCATAAAACAGCTTCTATAGCAGCCATATCCCACCCTTGCATCCAAATCTGTTCATGACAACTATGGTTACCTCATCAATAGACAAATGAAGAGAGAAAGTGAATGGCAGTGGAAACATTAGATCTTCATTTGGTGGAGATTGGTGGTGTAGCGAAACAGTAATGAGATGTGTCTGATCAACGAAGTTACTCTACACTGGGCCCAGTTAGTACTTGGACAGCTAACAGTTCAAGGGCAGGTAAATCATCTCGATATGTAACCATCCAGCCAGATCAACTAAGCCTTCTACCCTCTGCGAGACGGCAAAATGAGTATCAGTTTTTTGACTGAGTCGTTATAAATACTGACAGTAAATGTAGTACCGTAGCCGACAGTTTAGGCAGATCTGTGGCTCAAACTGATCGGCATGGTCCAAAAATCACCAGGGACCCAATGCTCACGCTACATTCATCTGACGAACCGGATGAACTCTCACAGTGGCTGTGCCATAACGACAGACTGACAGCAGCATAAACATTGTCATACACTATTACTCCTATTACTAGGTCAATAATAATGATAACAGTTGAGAACTGCAACAGACGGCACACACCTTGCAGAGTGTTTCTTTTGCCATCAGCGCTGATGCAGACATCAAACATGAACTCAGACACCGGATGATCAGCTGGACTCACTTTTGCACGCCAACCAACCTCTACTCACCAGCATATCAAATGACATGTGGTCATATAACAGCTTATAGGCCTACACTGTACAGTTTACACACTGCACTGAAGCTTAGCTGCACCGTTACAACAAAGCATGCAATAAAGAATACAGATATAAAAAAGCTAAGTTAACAAGAAATTTGAGCAAAGCTCACGAGACACGCGAAAGCCTATAGCATTTCCAGTTCAGTAGTTATAGTTTCGAAAATTGCTTATCACTTGGACTCGGCCCATCGGGACCATAGTACACATCGGCCATAGGCGCGTGTGGCGTTTGCGACGGTGGCGCCTCCTTGTGAATGATATAGACTTGCACAGCCCGATATCGCGAAAAAAATCAGTAAAACCCCCTATTTTGGCGTTCAAGGTCATCCAAGGTCATTGAATTCGGTGGCAATCAAAAGCCAGTATACGATTTCCTATTAGTGATTAATAGTAACCTAAGCCCTATCTCGCACCGTTACTGAGATACAGCAAGTTTTTGGCCGAAAATCGCAAATTGTGACCACCCCCCTCTCATTTAGGGCCCTCGTTCGGGGTGACCCCTTTCGAATTTATGGAAAAGCTTTACGGTTCCTGAAACTGGAGTCTTCCGTGCAGCCGACGGTGAAGATTTGGCGATCCTAGCTTGGACCGTTTTTGCCTGATCCACCCGTGTGACAGACAGACGGACGGACGGACAGAATTGCGATGGCTAAGATGCGCTGAAAGCAGAGCTGCTTTTGCGCGTAATAAATCAACATTGCGACCACAATGATAACCTACCACAGTCCACAGTATGGCAAAAGTCAAACATTCTGAACACCATGCTGCAGTGTGTGTTCCGGTTGGTTTGAGCTAAAACCCATTTGTAGCAACAAAACTGAAAAACGCAGAACTCACAGTTCAGTTTGGAAAATTTACAAAGCAACAGAATTCAACTAAACTCAACTAAACCAAAGTGGCAGTTCAGTCAACATGTACAATCTGCTGCTAGCGTATACTAACTGTGAGCGGCAGTCTGGTTGGCTGGCGGCTCTATCAGACTGTCGAATGTGACTCTGGGGTAAACCTCAACACCCAGCAGTAGTGCCACTTTCAACAGTATACACTGTAGAGTCCGGATACCTGCTCACAGCCAGACAGTCACAAGCTCCTATGTTTGAATACTGTACTTCAGATAACAATGAGGACCAGAGTAATAATTTATATCAATTCATCAAGTAACAACCTTTCGTGACTAACTCAGTTGCAGACCTTCTGGCAATTGATATTACCTCTTTCAGACTTACTGTTGCCAGATGCCACAGTGATGGACAGGAATTAGTCAACATGTCACACATACTCAGCTACACTGTGTCCCAAAAATTATTAAAATGCGTTAGTATGTTTCCAAGACAGAATTGTTAATGATGAGATACCTTTTTGGGAAACAAAAAAGAAGAAGATTTTACATAGACAGCTAGATCCATTGCAAGGCAGCTCATCCATCCCCTTTTGGCGCTTTGAGCCAGCGAGGGTTGAACTCAATTAAGCTAGTATACAACCCAAGTCATTTTGGGAAATGGTGTAGAATAAAAAAAAGACGAGAGTAATTTATCATTAGACAGGATCAGCATCTCTGTTAAAGTTATTTTGGAAAAAGAAAAGTCGTATGCGGTCAGTGATGGCGTACAGTTGCACAGGGCACTACTGAGTTCTGGTGAGCTGTCTGTAGTCACCATTTCACTATCCGTAACGGTTTGGTTTGAAAGTCCAGCAAGAATAGAAAGCTGAGCGATTCAAGGTAATCGGCAAGACAAAACGGAAGACATCAAAATGGTTTACATGTCCACAGAGAGTTACCCATTCAACCAGGACCAGTACACAGCATCTCACTGATTGAGACCAACACATTTACACTATACCAAGCAGCCAACAGTTGACAGCATGATTCCCTCGTCCAGTTTGTCTGGACCAAAGAAATTAAACTTCAATCCAAAAAAGAACAACAACTCTAAGCAAACAAATAAGTTATATACATCGAACAAATTACAACTTCTATCTTTAGTTGAGTGTTGACGTTCAGCATTATCAGCAAATAACCTCCTCCTCTCTATGACTACAGACGGTCTACCACAGTGACACGTGGAACGGCTGAACGTTTACGTACTGATATGGTCGATGACGCCAGCACAGAATTTGCCGAAGAACTTCTTAGCACCGAGAGCTTTAAGGTCATGGATGGTGTGAGGCCACAGATGCAAGACGTTGTTGCGCGAAAAACTGTCTCGCTTTTCCACGATGACGACACGAGCACCAAGCAAAGCCGTCTCAACCGCAACACGAAGACCCACCGGCCCAGCACCAACTACCAGCACCTACATATAGCAGACAATAAACCATACATAACATATATACATAGCTCAAAACAACTAGTGTCATTCACACACCTGAAATAAACCACTAAAGAACCAATAAAAAACACTCCAAACTCAATGCTAGCACATCAGAGTTGATACACCTCAGCACAATCCCAACGAGTGGTTATTGGAGAGGAGATTATAAGGCGATGAATTATGAGCTTCAACAGGTTGACTGGAATTCAGTACTAGTCAAAGACTCCGTACAGGATTCCTCCAGTCAGCTGCACGCTATTTTCAGCGCGAGTCTACTGCGGAAATTGGGACACAGCACACTGCCTCATCTTAACCCAAGTCAGAGACAGGTACTCAATTTACCTACCCCGAAAGGATAGAAGGCCGAGGTGACTGTTGACCTGTGTGCATGGTTACCCACTTAGTCAACACTCAACAGGCTTGGCGTAAAACAGCCTTGTTGAGCAGTACACCAAGTCACCAGAGCTATTCATCGTATGACAATGCAAGATGTGGACAATGAGTGATGCACTCTGGCAGAAGTGCGGTATCAAGTAATAAAGTTTGGAATAACGTGACCAATGAGCACTGCCGGAAGTTAACTAAACAAACGTTGTATACATGTTGGGCCGCCGTTCGTGGTGAAAACGATTGAATTCTGGCAGCGATCGGAATGCAGCGTGCACAGACAGAGATGTGAAATCTCACAGGAAGTTTGCACTCTTAGTAACTACGCTTTACAGCCTACTGCAGCACGTCACTGACATACAGGCCACAGTCAACGACTCCATAGCACTAAACACAGAAGGCGCATTTTCGTCGCGGGGGGGGATATTTTGTTAGTGGGGGCACTTCATAAAACGTACGTGTTCCTCACTCTGGGGGTAAATTGGACATAACTGAGGTGGTTGGCCAGAAGACTAGGGCTGACCCCTAGCCCCCAGACAACTATTACACTGAACCAGGACTCTGCTCCAGACCCCATTAGGGAGCTCACGACGCTCCCCTAGACCCCCAGTCAGCAGAGAAGGGAGATGTCCCGTTCCATTAATCACCGGCCCTGCTCCAATCATGCATGAGGCCTTTGGTAATGGTCAACTGGTCATCCATGGTGCCTTGCCCTAAGTTTCCCACTCTGTGCCCCCTCTCAGTATTTGGCCACATTTACCTTTACCCCCACCGAATCATAGACAGAGGCGGTAATATGTACAGTGCAATATTGCTAGTGTTTGTCTATCTATGTACTGTTTGCAGACTGCAATGTCAACTGTCAACGAACATCACTCATCAGCGTCTTCTGTACATCAATATGAGCTCCAAGCAGACACTGAACCAGTGAACCACCCACCTAGTATGTACCTATGTACACGGTATGGCTGTAACACAGGCCTATACCCACCAAGGCGGACACAACAGCTGCTGATGCAATCAAAATAAAATAAATAAATAAATTCAGTCACAATCGCAAAGTACTTTCATTAGGCGTCATAGCGGCAGATGCCGGCTACTGTGACAGACGTCACCGCAGAGCGGTCTGTCTGTCTCTGCCAGCTTGAGCGGAAAACAGTCACACCGCCTACAAGTACCTGCATTCTTCAACTATATCGGCGCCGGTCGCATCGTGCTACAGTATGGCGACCAAACCTGCCCTGCAACTGCTGCATCTGTCTCCAACACTTTGCTCTGTAATCAACAAAACTTTGTGTTTTTCTACACCTTTCTGTTTTCGGCCATGAGCCCATACGTAATGAGACGGAAGAACGGGCAGCGTCTGCCGGTAATGCGGCCTAGTAAGACAGCCCAACATAAGATGTGCTTAAACTGACTGATGTCTGTTAACAGACGTCTGTTCGGCACTCAGCAGTTTACAGCCTCGTGCTGATTGGCAGGAGATAACCACACCGTCGAGCCTCAAGTCCAATCTCCACTACTATGATTTGTTGCACAGGTTGCTGCGAAGCATACTGCATACAACAGATCCACATCAAATTAACACAAGTGGATTTTATGACTCGTGCAGCAACAGTCCACCAGCGCCAAAAGATATGTACTGGACCCACCCCACATTTGTAAGAACAGTAAATCAATCAATTCAATACATCAAAACACATGTCTCAAGCCAATCAGAGATGCACCATCGCCCACAACCACACTGTTCACAAGCGTAGACCTTCACCGCATTAGGCAAACCTCTGTGAAATTCACTATGGGCAATTCACAGGGCTATTCTCTATTGACCATTCCGTGACTACCCAACACTATATCAGGCATACTAACAGCCGGCATAATGATAGAATATCAGAAAACGACAACACAATGGAGCAATGGAACAATATGTCAGGGATGTGCACGAGACCTTCTGAGCCGAGACTGAAACGTTCAAAATTTTGTCCGAGACGAGACCGAGAGAGACGAGACGTTGCAGCTTCTGAGATGTTGGCCGAGACCTTGAAGCTCCCGAGACTCTCGAGAGTCACGGGAGCTTCAACGTCTCGCCGAGACGTTTTCCGTGACGTATGGAAAAAAAGGTTGACAATGAAAAAAAAATTATACGGATTAATTAACTTGCACCATGGTAAACGCTTTCTATTTGTGATATTCAAGGTTTTTGCACTTTATTTTGACAATTATCACTGGATAATTAACGGCTTGCACTATAAAGAATTGCAACTGCAGTGCTGTAGACATGAGCCGTTATGTTTATCGCAACTTGCAAGCAACTGAAATTAGTAAACTACCTGGTACGCTTATACGTCGTCTACATTTGGCTGATAGTATTCATTCTGACATCATTTATATTGCAACTGGGTCATTTTTTGACGAAAAAAGACTGACATGACATAATTCTGTTTTATGATAAATAAGTAAATGAAAGAGTAAAAACACTGTAAACGAATACGTCTTAGCCACAAATGTCACGCTGGTTAGTATCGCTCTAACTGCAGCTACAGTATGCACGGCACGCGCCTGCACACAACGTCTCGACGAGACGCAATGGCCCGAGACCTGAGACGTTAAGGATTTTGTCCAAGACGAGAACGAGACCGAGACGAGACGTTAGTACGTTTCGAGACCGAGACGTCTCGACCGAGACCACATCCCTGCAATATGTTACCACTATGCTCTTACACCACTCATACTGCCCATGTCAACCATACTGTCTGGAGTAGGATAACGTGCCGACAACCCACCGGTGCAGTCAAGCGTGACCAAACGAACGACAGAGTAGGTTACACGACCGACCGACCGTCAGCCAGCCTGGAATAAGAGTCGGCTGTTACAGTGATAATTTTTGTGACATACTAGTAGATGTGAAGGAAATTTATAACAAACTAAAACAGCTGTCACTAACTACGTCATGAAACATCAAAGGCGTCGCCAGCTAAGGCTTTCGGACCTTTCAAAAGTGCTGAAACGTTCATAGAATCAAGCGGATGGCCATCTCCAGTTGAGCGGCGCCCCTGAGCGTGACGGATGATACTACAGCTACTGCTCCAGCTGGTGCTGTTGTTGCCGCTGACCCAATTCCCGGGCTATAGTGAATGACGGCTTCTGGGTCAAAATGTCAGCGGCCTTGGCGTATACAGAAGACAGGCGAGGTAGTAGCCGGCCGGCACTATAGGCCCGTGGCGGGCGTGGTTAATGGGGCGCGCAGCTCACACACACACACAGGCGGCACTAAGCACGTAAGGTGAGCGCGCGCACAGTCTTAACTGGCATTTTCTGCATGCGAACCTGGGTTATCATAATTCTGGATTTTTTCCAAATGCCAATCATACACGAGCAAAAAACATGTAAACATGAGCGGCCATGTGAGAGGGCGGGGGGTTTGTTCAACGACAGAATGATCCAGATCGCCTACAAAAGTCGACTGAAAAACGAACGAACTGATGTCAAATTGTCAACGTTACGCAGACAGTTCCGCTGACCTTGTCTTTTGACCTTTGTGAACTGAACACTGCTACATTGCAGTTCGACCTACTCATGTGACTATGTCCCACATTTCACTGAGCAAGACTTGAGACTGTTTTGAGAGTCCAGTTAAGATTAAAATAAACTGCTAACGTACCCGTGTGTCGGCGCAGGCGCTACCGCGCCTGTACTCCCAGTGGGACATGCGCTTGTCCAGCTTGGTCCAGAGCGACTGTGCCTTCCACGACGACGCCAGGCCGGCCTTGAGCTGTCGATAGGTGGCGCCGCCGCCGGCGTCTGCAGGCCGCAGTTCCAGCAGGTCCGACAGACGACGGAACGTGTCCATGATGGAGTGAAACGTGTTGGCCGCGCAGAACTCATCGAACAGCTGAGAGGCGGAGTCTGACGAACTCTGTGTGGTGGTGGTCGTGGTGGCGGTCTGTGTGACAGAGCCAGGGGAGACGACGCTCACAGCCCCGCCTGATAGTTTACCACGCTGCACCGCCATCTGCCAGCACAACATAGTCACAATTCAAACTTAATGAATTTTTAAAAAATTGGGAAATTCAACAATTCTCACGAGTTTTAAGGTACTGGTTCCTAGGAGTGTGCAAAAACATTTTTTAATTGATTTATAATAAAAACTTGTGGTTAAATTCGTATATGTGTACGAATATTAACATGGTAAGTCACAAATTCTTAATCTATGCAATGGATCTACAGACGTCACAGACGTCAGGAAACAAACATTTCCATAAAGTTATGAATCCTTTTGCAAAAAAACAAAAAAAAAACGTTTGCAAAGTGCAAATGATACAGAATAAAAAAAAACATTTTTTTAGCTGACGTACTGACTAGTGTAAATCGGGATACCACTTGTTCAGTTTTCACATTCGTCAATTTTGTGCCATGAAAGACGAAAGTTTTTCAAAGCCGGTGGTAAGTAAATCTGAACCAAAAAAAATCGATTAGGCTATTACTTACATATTACTGTTGCATAATATATTTCTATTATTTATTACATCACGTCAGCGCTTGACGAAGAAGTCTTTTTCCTGTTTCCGGCCTGTGCGGCCACCCACGTTGTGGCTGGTCTAACGGACGGACGGACGTAGGCCAACACTTGCGGCGAGGCAACAAGCAATGATCCTAATGATGAATGACTCACGGGCGGGCAACGCACAGCTTGGTCTAGATGGACGACAGTGGCCTTAATAACCCACCTCGTAATCAATACACCACGATGACCACCATACTAATGAGAGCGCACCCAACGAGCACAGCACGGCTGAGCACAGCACGGCTAGCCGGAGTCTTCCAACGCCTCTGCAGACTAAACATAGGCTCAGAGCTTCAGAAAAAAACTGTTCAGGATTATTAGTGTAGAAACTTAGCCTCTGAGATTAATTTCTGGAACATGAGAGAGTTTGGCGTTGTCCTCTGTAATCTGTGACCGACGGCGCATCTTCCGCATCTAGACAGTTGGGCTGTTGTAGGTCATACAGAAAAAAATAGCACTAAAAATTCCACTAAAATATGCCATTTTGACATTAAGATATAAACAATTTTCTGCGGAAGAAAGTGGCACTGAGGGTGACTGACCACTCTTGAACTCCTCCCTGTGGGTCCTCACCGTCATTGGCGCCTTGACTGGCTGGACTCCACCAAATCGACCTGCCCCTCCTGCAAATGCAACTCCTTGGGATCTACCTATGATTGCAATATAGCAATTATCGAGTAAAAGTGGTTAATAATAGACAGTACTAAAAAACCTTTGCATTTCGTTCACAAGCAATGCTTACACAGTGCAGGTATAGAGTCACTCAATGCCTCAGGGCAGTGAAATAAAAATAGACAGACAGACAGGCTGCAAATGATAATGACGACAACATCTTATAACAAGCTAGGTGTATTCACTTGTCACAGCTCATTTTCTCCCCCTCCCCAAACTGTTCTGGCCACCCTGACCTGTGTGCAGCCATCTGTATATACAGTTAACTGATAATGGAAACAGCCTTGGGCCTTGTACAGTGTACACAACAAGTACACACTTCACCACGACAATGTAGCAATGGCAGCAGTAATGTATGAGTTGCAATTACAGCTCTATATAATCAGTGATATTATGGCTTGGCCAAAGGGCATGGTTACATGTCGATACACATAGGTATGCAATAACACTCGACGTCATGAGTGGCATTAACGCTCTAAGCCTAGCTATTGTGATAAAACAGCTTCAGTTACGGCTTTCTAATCATATGTGAATTTTTTCAATAGATAAGTAAAATTATCCACAGCAGACATCTTCTTATTTTTCTGATGTTTAGTGACCTTGGCCCTTGACCTTTGGAAACGAAAACTGGTAGGCCAGTTACTCCGTCCACGTAGGGAAATGTTTACACCTCTGGTTTTCTATAGTTAGAAAGCTGGTATAGGACCGACGCCCAGAGACAGGCAGGACGCATAATGAGGCCTATTAGGAAGGCATAACAAGCGATCATAAAACCATTATCAGTCAATGATACAACAGCTCAATAATTAATAGATGGCACCAGTGCAGCACACTGCAGGGTGCAGACTGCTGATCAGTAACTGCATTAACTATATGCCTGCCTCACTGCCTGCCATAGCCAGTTCTTCACCCATTACAGTATTAGAGCTATAACTAGTGTACTTGATGCACTTAATGATGGCTGAAGCCGTGACAATGCTACTAAAACATGCACACCTGCACACAGGCATAGTGGAGTTTTGTAACCAGAAGGTTTGACTCAGCATGAAGTGCAGTAGCTGAGTCACGGAAATAATCTCCCTCCCATCTCCTCCAAAAAAACATCCATATTTTGCACTGTAGATTGTTATTTTTATACCTTGCACAAAATTTTAACTATGCAGAAAATACATTGACGAAATTTGTCTTAAACACTTAAACAGCGCAGTGAGGTGCAAGTCACATTCCTGACAGGGGCCATGAATTAAACTTAAATAACCTAATTAACTTTTAAAATTTAAAAACAATAAGATATTGAGCAAAAATCAATGAAATAGTTTCATATAACTTTTGTGCCTTTTCTGAATGTCATAGCAATAAATAGCAAAAAAAATCAACAGCAAGTGGGATTCAAACATAAGCATCGACTAGCACCTATCCGTTGAGTGCGAGATGCAAGAAAGTACTACAAAATGTACATAAACCAGAGCCATCTATTCTAAAACTAGTCCAAACTTATATGAACATAAACACCAACAGACTGAATTATCTGGGGCCAGTGTGACATAAACAGTCTCTACATGCAAATGATCAAACATAACCAGTCCACCATTGTCCGCATTTATGACTTTTTCAGTCTAGCTTCAACACATAATGGCTGCAGATCTATAGGTATACGATTACAAAGAACAACACTCAGAAGTTGGGCTCAAACAAACCAGCACCTTGACACTTAGCAAACTGACAGTTCGTGGACTACAGAAATAACAAACATTCTAACTGCAATCAATACAGCAAATCCTTATACCGCTGTCATTTTCCACAACAATAACCATTAAAAAAATTCATTTCTGTAAGTAAAGCCCCAGTCACACTGGGTGCACACATGCAGGACGTGCGAGACGCACAACAAAATTAGTTATGCGTCATTGTGTGCCCAACTTTGGTCAATATTTTGGAGAAGCTATAGCGAGTTTGCAACAAATGTACAGCGTACTGTTAGCACACTGGGTGTATACAGGGCGCATACTCAGCGTGTGCATTGTGCACATGCTAAAATCCGAAGAATTAGGGCACATCCTGATTGTCTTTAGAAAGTTTTGGAAGAGAATCAGCATTGGGGAAGCCTAGATTACCATCTTTAATGCATTCGTTAGCCCAGAAGCACTGTAAATCTGAGCGTTTCATGCTGATCCCATACCACCGATGTCTGCCCAGATAAACTTGCAGTCAGCATCTACGAGTGCCATGAAGACAACGGAGTAGAACCCTTTGTAGTTGTGACTGTTGTAGGACCTAGTATATGGAACCGCTGTTTGAAGGACACTTGAAGTTGACGTGCTTGTCATCAATTGCACCACAAGTATGGGGGAAAATCTACATCTCTATAGGATTTTGCAGTGGCTGTTGATGTGTGGACCAGATTTTCTGTCTTTGCCAGGTATTTGAATGTTGAATCAGAAGCGAACAGAAGTTCATTGTGATCTTCATAGACTTTTCAGCCGCTTTCAACAGTGTGCATCGCGAATCCCTATGGAAGGCCATGCTGCTGGACGGATTACCAGCCAAAATTGTCAACATCTTTCGCAACTATTATGAGGGTACAGAATGCAATGTCCAGGTGTATGGCAAATTTACTAACAGTTTCAGTATCACCACCGGCATTCAACAAGATTGCATCCTGTCCCCCATAATTTTTAACATTATCATGATTCATCAACTGGGTTATGAATCGTGCTGGTGGACCAGCTTCCCCATTTGTTGTTGATAAGAATTTGTCTGTGCAAGACCCGGACTATGCCGATGACATCGCACTTCTGGCTAACTCCACCAAAGCAGGTCAGACATTTCTGGATAACATAGCCTCTGCAGCCACAAAATTAGGACTTGGATCAGCGGGCCGAAAACCAAAGTGCTGAGCTTTGGGTACAACGTGCTAGTGATCACTCTTAATGGTTCTGCACTCAAAGTCATGTCTAGCTTTGTTTACCTGGGCTCCTCCATTTCTGGCGACTCTATAGCATCTTCGAATGAGGTGGAATGCCGGATCGGCAAAGCACCTGGTGTCTTTGCTCGGCTTAAAGAGTGTGTCTGGAAACGTCGCAACATCAGCTTAACGACGAAGATGAAGATCTTCAATGCTGTCGTTATCACCACTTTGCTGTACAGCAGTGATGTTAATCCTTGGCCTTGAGGCCAAATTTTGTGGCCTTGGCCTTGCAATAAGCTGGCCTTGGCCTTAAAAATTTGGCCTTGGCCAAAAAATCAAGGACACTGCCAGTCTCATAGAAATGCATTCTATGTCCACCCGCCAGTTCAGCTCCTGTTAAGCGGATTTTTTTCGCAAAGTGGTTTGCTCATCCGGCCACGTCTAAAATGAGCGACACTTAGCTCGAATCACTGGTCTTCCTCAAATGCAACGTAGCACTGTGAATTAGGGAGAAAGACACGCTGTGCTTCCAACAGTGTATAACTTTCTGTAACAGACCTTCAAACTGGTAGAACTGTTTTAACTAGCTTATGCTGCACTGTACAAACAGGCTTTTTTGCTTCATCTTTTAAATAGAATTTGTAGCTGACAAAATGTTTTTTGACTTTCAGTGACTGGGTAATTATAATAACTTTCGAACTACTAGCACTGTTTTGACTGTCAGTAACTTGATAGTTCTACTCATTTCTGCATATTATGTTGTCAATGATGAGTGATGCAGCTGACGATATTAAATTCCATAAGTTGTGTATGTAAGAGTACTTGAAAAACAGGATACCATAACTTTATCTTTTATCAAAAGCCTTTGCATTATGGAATGGCTTTGGCCTTGGGACTGTGGCCTTGGCCTTGAGTGGTCTGGACTTAACATCACTGGCTGCACTGTATGCTTCTGGCAACCGACCTGGCGAAACTAGAAGTCTTTCAGATGGGTTGTTTCTGGAGAGTCCGAGGAGTAACCTGACATGAACAGCTACGGAATGAAACGATATGCCATCAATACATGGAACAGCCCACTGTTGGAAAACAGGTACAGCAGAACTGTCTTCGATGGTTTGGTCATGTTTGCTGAATGGATGATTCCTGTTTTCCGAAGCAGCTCTTATGGGCAGAATGTCCTAATGAGACTCACTGCCTGATGACCTGCATGATCCAGAATGTTCTGGAAACATTTTCAGACAGTCGCTAAAAACGTTTTTGTTTTCACAGTACTAGTGTGTTCAGCGCATTAGAGGTTTTGACGACAATGCGCTATATAAATTCACATTTGACATTTGGCGTTGCCCACCTAACATGCCAAAGAAGCAATAGAAGGATCAGATCGCTCAGACGTGATGACACATCTCCCCAGGCGCCTCTACTGTGACCCCCTGATGATGGCTGCCAGCATGACAACTGAGTGCAGCGCACGGCAGGGGTTGTGGCATGACATCACCGGCATCAACTGACGTCATGACCAATCAAGCAAGGGTGCACATCCAGATGTCAGCGTCATTGGATAAGCATCAATCCGATCCGGATTGGCAGATGTTTCATCCAACATAAAGCAGAAGGCACGTCTTCTCATGCATTGTGTTGTCGTAAGTCGACGTCGCACTTCGTTGTGTGTTATTGCACGTCGTTGTCATTGTATCTTGCTGTTGTGCATTGCCGTCGTCAAGTGACAAAACATACCATTGTTTTCTGACTAAATGTCTATAGACGAATTCGCAATCAGGAATCAGGCTATTGTCTAGGCCTATGCAGAGTGTGAACTGTGAAGAAATTTACAGCGGCAGACGACTGCCACCTACAAAGCGTCCACTGAGCAGTTATAATTACGGAGCAAATGTCTGAAAAACTTGACAACTTTCGTGACTGGTAATGTACGTGACAACTGTTATCCGCACATCCGTCTTTTACCCACACGTTCGCACTTAGCATCCGCAGATTTTATCCGCCTTTCACCTGCTGCCACATCCGTACATCCGCTTATTACCCATAGCCAGCAGTGGTGCTTGGTCGGTGCCTTGACGCCGACTGCTACTCACGCTCCCTCCCCAATAGCGCACAGCGGCCTCGCACACCGCCTCGCTAATTACCCCGATCCTCGCCCGAATTCCTCGCACGCTCCCTCGCACTATACACTCCTCGCACCTCGCGCCTCGCACTTCACCATAGCCCGTAAAACAGTGCGATATTTCCGAACTGACTTCACTAATTTGGAAGATGAAACGTAAACAAGTAACAAAACATCGTCTAACGCCGAAAGTGCTCACCTTTCCCGTTGATGCGGCAGAAGGATAAACGGTACTGTTAATAACGTTCGATTAATGCGTATATCCTAACAAAACGAACATTCAGGCGCATAATAAGTCGACTAAAACATGTAAACAACGAAGATTCACTACCATTTTCTACTTGCGCCATCTGGCGAGAAGTAGCGCATTAACTTGACAGTATCGCCACCTAGCGAATGATTTTTATTAAACAGTCTGTGGGCTCTACGGGCACAGGATATCCAAGCGAAAGTTTCGCGATCGCGAACTTCGATCAAACTTCCTTGAAAAGTCAGTTGTTTGGCAGAGATAATGTAAATTATATAATAATCTATAGACTTCCAATAATAGACTTCCAGTCTAGGTAATATTCTATTTAAATCCCGATTATTAGCCGACCGTCGGACCGTACTTAATGAAGCTGGTATAGGCCCTAACGGTCGAGCTATTGGTACGAGTTGTCGTTCGTCTGTCCGTCTGTCTGTCACGGATGTATTGTGGTTAAACGGTGCTAGATAGGACCTAAGTTGCTCTTCATCACTAATGGCTTTTAAATGGCATGTTAATCATTGACCTTGGATGACCTTGAAGGGTCATAAGTAACGCATATGGTATGGCAATCGTGTGGTATTGTGGCTAAACGGTAAGTTTTAGGGGGTTGGCAATAGTACCATTAGATATCGCCCTGGCGACTTTTTATATTTGTCTGCCAATAGTAACCATGTTTCCATCTGCAGCGGTTTGGCCGCAATTTTCAGTGAAAAGTTTCAAGCTATAAGTGCCCGTATCTCGGAAACGGTTAGAGGTAGAGCTAAGGTTACTAGTAATCACTAATAGAAAGTGGCATACGCCTTTTCCCGATAACATGGAAATCATCAACCTTGGATGACCTTCACGATCACTGACAACCAGTATGGTCGGCTATAGCGACAGCTGGGCTTCTTGTTTTGTCTTGTGATTGTGAATGCATCATTAAAGCGTGGTTTCCAGCTAAACACATATGCAACGTACGGAATGATCTTGAGAAAGTATGTGTAACAAATGGAATGAACGTACGTAAGAAAATAAGTAAGAAAGTTGCCTAAGTGCGCAGCAGACCGCTGGCGTCATTTCAGTAGGCCTAATTCATTTGAGGTCTCACTTTCTTCATCTCCCTCCATTTTCTTTTAGCCCCCCTCTTCTCTTTTCTTTTTTCTTCTCCTCCCCTCTTCTCTTAGAAGTAGGCCCCTTCAAATCCACGTAGATGGCCTGGGTAGCGTTGTAAGCTCCCCTGCAGCGGGGTCTGGGGCCAGTGGCGTAGCCAGACATTTCAATTGGGAGGCTCGTCTCCCTTCCCCTCCCCTTCCTTTCCTTTTTTGTCCCTCCCTTTTATGTCCCTTTTCTTTTGCCCCTCTCGTCCCTAACCCTGTCTTTCCCTATTTACCTCCCCTCCCTTCCCTTAGAAGTATATAGG
>Ga0209671_1000809_pt1 | contig 23179 bp, 22 predicted proteins | sample WorMetHERISLAND2_2_FD_187401 | JGI IMG/M metagenome (GOLD analysis project Ga0209671, IMG submission 187401) | Marine gutless worms symbiont microbial communities from Max Planck institute for Marine Microbiology, Germany - Olavius geniculatus... | ecosystem: Host-associated > Annelida >... | reverse complement strand
GTTGGAAGTGCTAGACCGTGTCTACACTGCAGCCAGGCGACAGTTCTCATCGATCTTGACCTATCCGCAGTATCAAAAGCTGCGGATAGGTCAAGATCGATGAGAACTGTCGCCTGGCTGCAGTGTAGACACGGTCTAGCACTTCCAACAGTGCTGTCTCTGTGGACTGTCCTTTAAGATACATTGACTGAAACTCACTGAAGTTGACAGAACTGAACAGATGTAGATGCAGATGAGCAAGCATGAGCTTCTCCAGAATTTTTACACGCGACAGCAGCAGGTACTGCTATAGCGCGCCTTAGCCGTCGCAGTTCTCTGTCAGCCCGTTTGTCTGTCCGTCACATAGGTGGATTAGTCAAAAACGGTGCAAGCTAGTATCACCAAATCTTTACACTCGACTGCCTGGAAGACTTTAGTTTCGGGATCAGTTAAGTTTACCGTAAATTCAAAGGGGTCATTTTGAGCAGGGGGGCTAATGAGAAAGGGGTAGGGGAAATTTGCGATTTTTAGCCAATAAGTCGCCATATCTCAGAAACGGTAGTAGTAGTACTGAGACTGCTACTACTACTACTACTACTACTACTACTACTATGACTATTACTACTGATAGTAGTAATAGTACTCATTTATCATCATCAGCTTTTGTGCAGGTCAGAATGACCGTGTTGAAAATACAAATGCAACAACGACAACTACAACAACAACAATACCTACTACTAATACTCCAGCGGATTCATCTGATATTGAGAGCATCAGCTTTTATTCCGCTCCTGACAGCTGTGATGAAAGTACAACAGCAGCAGCAGCAGCTCCTACTGCTACTGCTGATTCGTCTGAGGTTGAGACCGTCAGCTGGTGCTCCGCTACTGACAACATATCTGCAACGACAGCTGAGAAGACTGTTGACAGTTGCATTACCCCACTCTCTGACCCTGTAGTCACTGCCAGCCTTTCACAACCGCCAGTGACAAAACATTCCGGTTGGGATACGAAAGTACGACCGTTCACGTGTCCCGATTGTGGGCAGATGTTTGTCCGCTCTGAACATTTGAAACGTCACTTAGAAGAGCTACATTACGCAACAAAAGGTAGTTTTATTAGTAGTAGTACTGTTGTAGTAGCAGCAGCAGTAGTTACAGCAATAGCTTTTGCTTTTGTTGTTTTCGTCGTAATTGTCATGGTAATGCAAATGTGTAAGAGTCAATTTCAGACCATTGTAGGTCACAATATCTACTGGAAGGGCACTTTACAAAGAACTAGTTGTAGTTGTAGTAGTTGTTGTAGGGCCTACTACTTGTAGTTGCAACAGTAGTACTAGTAGCAGCAGTAACAGAAGTAACAGTTATCGTTCCTGTCTATTTGAGACCACTTTTTTCTGTCCACTCGTTCTAGTTGCCAATGTGCCCAGCTGACAGACATTATGCTCTGCTGGTGATAACCTGTATGGCTGTCAGCAGACGGTAACCAAACGGGCTTTCGTGGTTGGTGGATCCCATGTCCATTTGATACACTATGCCTTGGAACTCGTTACAAATTTCCAACAGCACGTGTCAAACCCCATAGGTTTAAGGATGAAAAACATTGAATTTTGGACAGCTCTCAACGTTGATTGCAAATTTCTCTGGAGTGGAGCAAGGTAGCAGCAATCGGAAAATGGTGAACTGCAGCTGAGGTTTTTTGATGGCACCCACAGAGACGTGGTATAATATTGTATACTACGGTCCGCTAACAAAGAGTTGTTGACCAAGGTGACTATCTGTCACATTGCATTGCTTCATTCTCTTAACTGTCAAAGGGTTTAATGTTGACATAGCTTTGTCTGTTATGATTCAATGAGTCACGACTGATTGACTGACTTATCGAGCCATAGAAGTAGCACCAGCAGCAGTATAGTGGCAGCAGCTACTGCTAATACACTGTGTTTCATAAAAAAAACCTGACCCCTAAGGTAGGTCGGCATAAATTTATCAAAATAAGTTCGCCTAAAATGATTTTTCACACAGTGCACTGCCATTCAGTTGCAGGTTCATTGTGCTTGAAAAGTTTGGTATGGGCCCGAGCACCAACTGCATGGTTTCCATGGCAACAAGAGCAGACTTGTTAAGGTCTGGGCTGACTTGGAATAGACGATTGTGGACGAGGCCATTGACCAGTGGAGGAAACGACTCAAAGCCTTCGTCAAGGCCAAAGGACAACATTTTAAACATTTACTATAACTTAAGTTATACGTGTAGATTGCCTGTACCAACGTTTTTTCGATATTAAAGCCGTTTTCTTGAAGTTATAACAAGAAGTTTCAGGGTCCAGTTTTTTATGAAACACTGTAGTACCAGGGCTGTACCGAATATTCTATTTGTATTCTATTCGGTCCGAATGGTAGGCCGAATAGTGTATTCGTATTTGGCAAAATAGTAGTGCCCAAAACAGGCCGAATACGAATAATAAGCATTGCATCATCACCACTGGATGTTTTTGCATTTAGCCTTAGACAGTGCTTTTCAGCAGCATAGCGCCCACACGTGATGTTTTTTAACATTTTCTTAACCATTTACTTTGCTCACTGTCAGGAGTCTGTTGTGGATCGCTGTCATGTTTCGTTAGTGGCAGTAATCTAAGTTGTTGGTATCATTCATTTAACATGGATTCAAATTACAAAATGTCTGGTTTGGAAATGTTTACAATGTCTGATTTGGAAATTTTTCTCTGCAGCATGATGAAACCAGGGCATTGTGCAACGTGTTTGAACTTGTGTCAGCTATTTATATTCTGTCAAATAGTATCATAAATTATTAATTGGCCGAATAGTAAAATCTGCTGTTCGATACAGCCATAACTACTACTGCAACTATGACTACTACTACTACTGGTCGTGGTAATATTGCTCATTCATCATTATCATCTGTTGTGCAGGTCAGAATGACTGTTTCAATAATGCAACTACAACAACCACAGCAGCATCAATAGCAATAACAACAGTGGCGACTAATACTACTACTGCTACTGCTGATTCGTTTGAGGTTGAGAGCATCAGCTGGTGCTCCGCTACTGACAACATATCTGCAATGACAGCTGAGAAGACTGTTGACAGTGGCATTACCTCACTCTCTCACCCTGTAATCACTACCAACATTTCACAGGCATCAGACAGCCAAGCCAAGGGTGTAAGTACTCGTCTTAGTCTGCGTTCACATAAACACGAGTATGAGTCCGGCATTGTACGAGTTCCCGTATACGAGTTCCGGCAAACACGATTTTGTGTGTATTTTAATGGTGGCTGTTCGCATACATACGAGTACGGGTTACCTGTAAATTTCACTCGTGCGAGTAGTTTCTGTGCAGGTCATGTTTTTATCCAACCCGTGCGAAGTAGACTCCCTGTAGATAAAATTAATATAATTTGTTTAAAGCTGTGGCACACATTTGATGTCAGAACTGACATTCCGGTTGTAAAATTGTTCATCGTTAGAGGTGTGCGGTTAGTGAAATTATTAGCGATGTGATGGAATATTGTTGTTTATTCGCGAAGCATTTCCTCAGTTCGATGTCATTCAATATGGCCGACACACGTTAAGTTACGTGCTTGTACAAGTGACCGTGAACTCTCCACTCATACGAATGAAGCTTCTAAGAGCCGTAAATGAAAACCCGGACTCATACTCTTACTTGTTTCTCTGTGAATGCAGCCTTTTCGTAGTATCTCATGTACATATTCCATCATTTTTCTATTAGCTGCAGACGTGTAGCAATTGCAAATTGTCAACTCTTGCGTCTGTTAGTGAACGAATTTTGAAAATTGACCAATATCTGTATTATCTGCTAGAGATATGGATAAGAGCTTAATGCCATATTTTTGGTCCTTTTAACTTTCATGATGTGCAATGAGCCTAAATGTTTCCTGGAGTCTGTGTAGCCTACTTTGTATGACAAAGGATGGTGCATGGATGAATCCTGTAAACCCATATACATTACCACTTATCCAGTTCTGCATTTTATTGCTAGACAACCGTGCAACAGCACAATCGAAACATTTCATTCAAACTTTCCTGAAAAGCCATGCTGTAATTGCACAAAACCCATTTGGTTTTCAGGCTGCACCCAGAACTTTGCTGGGGGGGCTGAGAGTGCTCCCCAAGCTCCATGACTGGTAAAGAGTGGGTAAAGAGTTCCTCCCCAACATTTCCCACCCTTTGAGCCTCCATGGTTTCTATCTCACATGTTTCTAAACCCACCATTGCCTACGCTGTGTAGTGTGTACAGCGCCTGGAAGCAAACTTTCCCTCAAGTTGCACCAATCCCTCTATCCTCACTTCTTACCTCCCTTCTCTTCCTTACCCCTTTTCTCCTCTTCCTTTTTTATTTCTTTCTTCTCTCCCTTTTTTCCTACTCTTCCCTCCCCCAAACATCCATCAACGTGTCTGGGGACTGCTGCAAGATCCCACCTGGGTGTGCCCACAAATGCATTTGTACGCATTTTTCCTCTCAGAACGCATCTCTTGGCATCATTTTGAGTCGTTTATGCGCCTTGCAAATGACTGTGTTTTGTTGATTTGTCAAGTGAAAAAAATATCCCTCTCTTCTCAGTTGAACTGTCCTCAGCTTTTTCCTGGAAAAAAAACGTCCTGCTTCCAATTTCCAGTGTACCGGACATCCCTATTGTATTTTTTATTACATTTTGTATTATATTGTGCTATTCGTCGCAGGGATATTCGTGCTTTGTGTGCGGCCGGACATTTGCGGGTGCAGACTGGTTGAATAGCCATCTCGGCACACACGCCAAGAGACAACCTCGTTTGTACAAGTGCGACGTTTGTCAGAGATCATTCACAAGAATGGAACACTGTCGCAGACACTCAGCCATACATTTAGCTACAAGGCCACGCCCGCACATCTGCACCATTTGCGGGAACGGTTTTACGCGCAAGGAACATCTGCAGCGACACCTTCGCTCTCACGGGCTTGATGGCACAGTTGACAAAACGTAAAGCTGGGACATCCGCAATTGTTTCTTTGCTGTGCTTTGAGCATTTTGCATGGGGTAACGTGAAGGTGAGACATCTTTGTGAATATATTGTAAAAGTATGAGTGACTTAAATTACTTAGTCTGACTTAAAATGTGCATCTAGCTAGTCTAATTTATTTCGTCAACGTGATTTTCTTGCAACTGGCCTAAGTTCTGCTGGTGGCAGATATAAGCCACCCACGATGACTGTGCCACCACAACCCTAGCCAGGCAGCGAGTGCTCTGTTGCATCTCTATATGCATAATTTGTGTACCAGTACAGCAAACTAACGAAATTTATACCTGCTGCATGTATTCTCTGGGTTTTTCTCTGCCCAGGAAATGCAGAAATGCGCTTGCAGTTGGGGGAACCCTAGCTGCTATGGGGGTGCTCGCCGTCCGCTCCCCAATAACTTAATTCCACTCTCAGCCTTCATTCTTGTGTTGTTATAAATATTCAATCATGAAAAACTCTGGCCTTCCAACTGTGCAATTCTTTTTTTAACTTATTTTTCATTCTCTATATTTCATTAACATAGAGCAGTAAATCAGTGTGTGACGTGATTTAGTCGGTGCCGGACTTAGGCATGTTTGAGGTGTTCGGCTGACAACAGGTCTGCCATTTTTTTTTGGGGGGGGGGAAGGGCATTTTGGACCATAAAAATTTGGTATGGTTTGGCTTGCCAATTTGAACGACTGATGTAACGCTCACCAGAGAGCCAGAGATTCTGTAGGAGCTGCATTGATTGAACCAGGTGTGTTTTGCAGTCATACAATGCAGCAAATTGCGACTGCAGGTGGGACGCCACTGGGGAGCTTAGTAGCGTTTACCCAGATCTCTTCACTAGTTTTAATCGGAAGGGAAGGGAGAGGATGAAGAGAAAGGGAGAAGGGGGAAGTGCCGAAGGGGGAGAGCGAGGGATGGGTAGGGGAGGACAAGGGAGAGAGGTTGTCTTTGAACGGCAGTTGGAACAGGGTCTCTGTTGAAGTCAGTCATTGCATGCGTAGTATGCTGCTGTTGTTGTCGTTAGCTGTGCTTAGCAGTAACTGTAATTTTATGTGACATTTTTTACCAAATAATTTGATTAATCGTGGTGTTATCAGTATCATGTTTTAGTTAAGGCATAAACAAATTTCTGTGCTTCCGGTTGTCGTCTGTCACTAAAGGTTTCTATGTTGCCTTCAAAAATATTAGTGCAGTTTTTGGTTTCCTTTCAAAGTACACGTATTACTGACACAAATTTTTTTGCTTTAAGTTCGTTAAGCACAGTATTTATACTGTAGTTTTTATGGTACTGTTTCGCATGTGACTTTGTTTCTTGTGAGCTGTTGCATAATGTTATGCAAAATGTCTTTAAAACAAAAAAATTTAAAAAAATATTCTTTCACTGTCTTTACATTTTTTCCATATTGCAACCGCAAACACAGAAATTGTTTTTAGCTTTTATGCTAGTATGAATGAATTGTTATGACGTCTCAGATGCTAGTAATTGCCGGCTATAATTGAATTGTTTTAGGTGACATTATTTAATTATTTTATTAGTACTGTAGTGAAAAAATTTGAATTCATGCGATTTTATGATTTTAATCATTTTGTCACCGTGACTTATTAAGTTACATCCGCAGCCAGCGTTGATGAGCGTTTGCATATCTGTCAGCCCACCAGACCACCTTCAGTATACAGTGTGTCTCAAAAAAACCGGACACCTGATACATCACAGTGTAGCATGGTAGTGGGTAACACTGTTGTAAGGGCGACTATCAAAGTCAATAGGAAACCCCAGATTTTAGGCACTAGTAGCCCCCTAACCAACCAAGCAATTGACTTAAAATTTGACACGGGTGATTGCGCCGGTGGTCTGACCCCACAGAACAAAAATGGTAAAAATCGGCCCCGCAGGGTCTGCATGACAAAGGGGTGAAATATAGTGTTCTTTTAATGTTCTGGGTTCTTTGTTACGCGCTTTCAGCGCGTCTTAGCCATCGCAATTCTGTCCATCCGTCCGTCTGTCCGTCTGTCTGTCTGTCTGTTACACGGGAGGATCAGGCAAAAACGGTCCAAGCTAGAATTACCAAATTTTCACCGTCGGCTGCCCGGAAGACTCTAGTTTCAGGAACCGTAAAGCTTTTCGATAAATTCGAAGGGATCACCCCGAACGAGGGCGCTAAATGAGAGGGGGTGGGCAGAATTTGCGATTTCTGGCCAATAAGTCGCTGTATCTCAGTAACGGTGCGAGATAGAGCCTAGGTTACTATTAATCACTAATAAGAAATCGTACACTGGCTTTTGATTGGCGCCGAATTCAATGACCTTGAATGACCCTGAACGCCAAAATAGGGGGTTTTATGGATTTTTGGCAATTTCGGGCTGCAACACAAGTCTATATCATTCACAAGGTGGCGCCACGGTACTGGCGTTGGTGGCGTGGCGTAGTTGGTAACGCGTTTCGGCTGAAACGAAGTTACTCTATGCCGGGCCCGGTTAGTACTGCGATGGGTGACTGCCTCCGGGCAGGAACTGCTATAGGCTTTCGCGCGTCTCGTGAGCATTAGCTCAAATTTTTTGTTAATACTTTAATTGCCAAGCTCTGGAGAACACATTTTAGGGAGTATCACCGCATTTTTTGCACTGGATAACGTGTTTCAGCGGGTATTGATTTCCTAGGGGGTCTCAACATTCATCTTTAGTATTTTGTCCCTTCTAGTCCCCCAAACCGCAAATTTTAGGCCCATTTTCGGACTGAAAATGCTTAGCAAAGATCCCATTTGACCGAAGCAGAGCTAAAATGTATGCAAATGTACGTTATATCTATGTTAAATTTTTAAATATTTTTCCAGAATGCAAATGTGAATGCAAATACGATATGACAGTGCCACAACATGACAACGTGTTGATAGGTTTTACAAGCGTAATCAATGTTTTATTTATTTTTGTAAATAAATATTTTGCTTGCAGTAACAAAAAAATGACAGCAAAAATACAGGCTAGAGTATGACTGCTACCATATGGTCCGTGCGCCGCATTTTAAGATGTTTGTTACAGAAATTAAATCACTTATTTTCTGTTGTTCCTGGCTTAGTATTTTGTATTGAACATGCAAATAACTCTGACAATCCAGGTTCAATGGCAATCAATTTTGGTACACAGAATCGTCATATGGTGGAAACTAAATGGGCCTTGCACTTGTTATTTATAAAAAAACGTTGAGAATCAAGCTTTCCGGTGGTATCCACTGTAGAGGCGTCGGCATGGTAATGTTGCATCGAAATAGGAACGTCAGTCATGGATATTGACGTAAGTGAACACTATACCATTATAGGGGTTAGAAATAATTGTCTCATCAATTTTCAGTTTACTTTTGATAATAAAATAAATTCGACTCGGTTCTTATATAGCAAGTGTCGTGGTTAATTAAAAAACGATAATTTTTTTTCTCAACGAAACGATTATGCATTCACGTATGCCTATTGTGTAATGCGATAAAAATGCAGTAGAAAGACTGAATATTTTTTTGTAATTTGAGCACAAATGTGATGACATCTTTCTGGAGTTGATCGTATTGTCCCACAAACGCCGTAGGCTACGTAACTTTCTGAAGCAGGATATAGGCATTGCTCAGGTCGAAGAACCCTGCATATAGAAGTTATTGCAGAAGTTTTAACACAGGCGGTAGATTTTAACTGACTGCGTTTCGTTCTCCTATGTTCAAGGAGTCCTCCGTGCGGAAATTTTCTAGTCTGGTATTACACTTTCAAAGCGCATTATTATTTTATTGCACGTTGTACACTTTTCCACGTAGCAGCACCTGCGATGTCGCGCGTTGCGTGAGCATTTCCCAAATTACTTGTCTGTTCTGGACAGCAGTTTGTCTGGATACCGCATGACTTGTGCCGTTTTGCGCTTTGGGGTCGTCTTCAGTCATTCATACCCCATGCTTACGCCTTTCATCACCTACTGCGATATCTTGTACGAGTGACGACTGTCTCAAAATGCAATAACGTTTTCAATTACTAAATGAAATTTAATCAACAGCAAGAGGGAGATGTTAGGTTGTCGAAGATCGTCGTCCGATCGGCGGGCGCTGCAGTGACATCATCCGGAAGCACGACAGACAACACGAGCACGTGACTGATGATCACGTGACGCCGTCGAACAAACCGACATCCAATTAGAAGCCTGGCTAGTATGTCGGTCGCTGACCAGAGAAGCTATATGGGTGATGTAAATAAACTGTGTTTTTATTTAGACCTATCTGCGCAGACGCGGGGGGTAAACGTGTGCAATACGAGCGAATATAGCCATATTACACGCGATAGAAAAATGGTTCGCGCGTCTTAGCCATGGCCTGGGCGTCTGTCCGTCTGTCTGTCTGACACACTCGTATGCTGTATCAAAACGGTGCAAGCTAAGATTACGAAATCTTCACCGTGGGTTGCCTCAAGGTCTCTAGTTTTTTTGTAACAAAATTTCGTGTTCTTGGGTGCGGTTGTTCCCCTCGAACGAGGGCGTCAAAGAGGGGTACCCCCTAAAAGACATTGTTTTGCCGTTATCGGCTCGTAGGCCTATAGTGTGAAAGATAGATACAGACATGCTGCTTATCATAACAAGCACTGGTGACTGGCTTTTCAGATTCATCAACATCGATGACTTTGAACGAGCTTGAACTTCCAAAAAAGGGTTTTTAGTGAATGTTTTGCAATTTTTGGATGCAGCGCACATTTCAACACTGAATTGCGACGAAATCGCTGAAGATAGACCAAGACAATCTGTGTATATGAAATTTTCAGCATTAAACGTAGATTTTAGCAATCCGACCCCCTAGGTTCAAGGAGGCCGGCGCAGGCGGGCGTCAAAGACGGCTACCCGCCAAAAAGTGGTTATTTTACCGCAATTATCTCGCGTAGCGTGAAAACGGTTGCAGATAAGCACAGACATGCTGCTTATCATAACAAGCAATAGTGACAAGCTTTTATTGGTGTCAACGTCGATGACCTAGAATCACATTAAACCCCAAAAATTGGGGTTTTAGTTATATTTTGCGATTTTTAGCTGCGACATACATTTTAAGAGTGAATTGCGCCGAAATGGCTGGAGATGGACCTGGACCACCTGCATATGACATTTTTAGCATAGAACGTACATTTTTAAAATCTAAGTTTCGATCTCTTAAATTCAAAGAGTTTTCCGTACGGAGGCCTTAAATTTAAGTACTCTTTCAAGATGCGTTATTGCTGTATAGGCCTACACTGATTGCCAAAGTGGTAGGACCGCTGCTATCGCGCGTCACGTGAGCTTTGCTCAAATTACTTGTCTGTTTGTCTGTCTGTCTGTCCGTCCGTCCGAACTGGACGGACGGACTGCATGCTTGCAGTTTTTTTCGTCGCGCGATCGCCGCCGCTCGTCGCTGCGAATGCCAGAGATGGTGATTAGCCTATGTCATCTTTGGCCCGCACGGAATCCGTGCGGACCAAAAATGACATTATCACCCTATAGCTGTAGGTGTGCAGCTGCCGCTAAGCACCAGTGCAGTGGACGAGTTTTAGTGGTTAGTAGTGTCCATGGCTTTTTGTCACCGTTTCCGAGATACGGTCAGTTATAGCTTGAAACGTTCCATTGAAAACTGCGGCCAATCCGCTGCAGATAGAAACATGGTTACTATTGACAGCCTATAGAAAGTCGCCAGAGCCCTATCTCATGTTTAGTCTATTTATACAGCCGTCCTAACAGGCCGCATTACGGATCTTGCCCGTCCCTCCGCCTGTCTTTGACAGATAGGCCTATTATTGACGCGCTACAGCAATGCGTCTTACACGATTGTCGTCCGTCGTCGTCTGTCGTCCTCTGTAACGGATGTACTGTGGCTAAACGATGCAAGATAGAGCCTAGGTTGCTATTGATCACTAATAGAAAGTCGAATACTTGCTTTCAAATGACATTAAAGTCATTGACGTTGGATGACCTTGAACGCACTGGTGTGCCAGTCGTGCGATATTGTGGCTACACAGTAAGTCGCCATAACCACCACGACATGCGTAGGCCTATAGAGCGCGACAGTCTCCTAAACTAAGAGCTTGTTTTTTCTCGGTTAGCCGCCGCCGCCGCCTAAAAAAACTTTTGGCCAAACCGGCTTAGCCGATATAAGACTTTACGCCGGAAATTTTAGTTAACGAGCCGATACTTCTAAAAAAGTTTGGCTTATAGGGGGTCTATATTCTGTGCTTCGTTTGGCTGTAAAATGCATTGTGTCTGGCATTTTTCAGCTAAAGAAGAGAGCCGCCAACCAGAGTTTTGCGGATCCTGAAATTTTGGCGTTCGCGTACGCACTGCACATGCACACGCACGCACGACTACATGATAATGTTAAAAATCGACTGAACCCCCGGAACAGGCTTAACCAATGTGGCATCTGCAAAAACTGCAAATACAACTGGAATTTTGTGGTGTTATTGTTACTAGAAAATAGACACGCAGAATGCTTGCGGACGCGCGTCCCGTCCGCATATCTCTGCCGCTGCAAGGCCAACTGCGAATGGGGGCCCGATTTTAATTCCGCTCGAAAACGATGCGGAAATTACGCAGACGTGACGTCAACAGCCCGACGCGTTTGAGACAATATAAACGGCAGGAGTTGAGCTTCATTTAATGAACGCTATTCGAACCTGACTTAGGTCTATGCCCCCCTAGAAGTTGTAGGTCTAATCGCTTTAATACGATTCAGTCGAACGTAAGTTTGCTGAGCTTTCTCGATAGATAATTCTAGTGAACACGACTAACTTCTATTATAGTAGTAGGCCTACTGTAGTTGTGTTGGAGAAAGTTGGTGTGACTGTTTTTATAGGGGGCGTTTTCGTGTCTATTACAGACGTGAAACGGTTTACTAGGTGATATGGAGATGCAAGTCGGCATGTTACAAGTCGTCATGCTGGCCGTGTTGCTAACAACGCTTTTCTTTGACTACTCAGTCGCCACTTACCACCACACCTGTGTGACACGCTGACGAATGAATGCGTGAGTGCGGATGAAGGAACAAATGTACGAACGTACGAACAAACGAAGGAAGCAAACGAAGAATGAATGTATGAATAAATGTATGAATGAGTGAACGAACAAACGAACGTCAGACGAACCAACAAATCACCAAACGAAGGAACGAACAAATAAAAGAATAAATGCTGGTAGGTAGCCTACGCACGACCAACGAATGAACGAACGAATCGAACGAACGAACGAACGTGCAAGCATGCGACGAAACGAACGACTGTCCCATCGCACCTGCGTTATACGCTCGCGAATAAATGAACAGATGACTGAATGAGCAAATAATGAATGAGCGAGCGAACAAACGAACGAACGATGTCTCTCGCACCACACCTGTGAGACTAGCGACTTCTTTCTGGACAGTCCCCGTCGCGGTGTCTGCGGAGAGCGCCTGCGACGTACACTCGCATCTATCTGTGATCATTACTACGGCAAACGTTCGCAGTCGGTTTCTGCTATCGCTGGTGTTGCCGGTATGTCAACTGCTATATTATGTGTATTATACTCCCTAGCTTCAATACATAGTGACGACCAGCGGTGTGGTCGTGAGTTAAAAAATTAGGCTTCAAATTTGCTTCCGGTTCCCGTAAACATTCCTGACGCAACTTGCCATCAAATCATTATTCAATTTTCCACCTCACCCAATGTCTGCTTCTTCACTATCTAGGGAAAACGACCAAGCAAAATAGGCCTATGCGTTGAAATATACAAAAAAACATGAAAAACATTCCCAACATTATTGATCGTAACTTGAAGCATGATTATCAGATTTTAATAATTTTTGGCACAAATATTTCGGATAACTGACTATTAAACATCCTTGCCTCCCTAAAATTGTTTTTATTCATCCTCGATCGTAATTTTTTTGGAAGTTATTAGTTTGTTTAAAATTTGTTTAGGCCTAACGTTAGGAGGCAGGAAGTATAATTTTCCGACAGCTGCAAATTGGTAGGCGAAATCCTGCAAATTTCCTACAGACCTACAGATAAAATATGAGTGGTACTCAAAATTTTAACGCTTCTGTTAAATTTCCCCAAGTGAGGGCTGACCCAGTCCGTCAAATATGCTAGACCATCCTGTCTGTGCTAGCGTACCGACGCAAGAGCCATTGTTTAGTTTTCGGTCTATGCGTATAATGAGCGCAAACGACGACAGCAAAACCGGGATGGACATGGTTTTTACCCAGGATAACCATTTGCCAGTCACCGATCTTTTAAACACATTGCTGACGGATAGACAGAGTTGTATTGTTGAAAGTTTGTAACCAAAAATGTTAAATTTGGTGCCACAGAGTATTCTACATCCAATCACGCTATTTTGAGGACGAACATTTCAAAATTTTCTAACGAAGGGACACTGCCCCTTCTCTATTCTGCTCCCTCATCACGGAGGGAAACCCCCCTCCGGCTTCGACCTTTGACGTACGGTACGTGCCTTCACCCGCTTTGCATGTAAAATAGCTTTTACCGCCGCTATTTCAAGTAGGCCTAGCCTATAAATCGTGTTTTTGTCGTTTCAGCTGCTGAAAGCAAAAAGTCGATGTCGAACTTTCAAGCGAACGACGTGCAAACTCCAATACTTGGTAGTAGATCAAGAAGTCCGTTCCTGGCGGCATCCGTAGCCAAAGCGTTCTCACGACAGCGCCGCTATCGCCCGCAGTCGATCGTCTGCGAATGCTGCATCTATTCGTGCGAAATTGCGGAATTCTTGACCTATTGCTGACGCGGGGCCCTACTAAGCTGGCATGAAAATTCTTGTGTTTACGGCTGCAGTCTCAAAATCCTGTTCGCTTTCGAATTTTCTGCTATAGAGAAAAACGGTTTGCATTTAATGATTTTAGTCTGACATATCACTGACATGCTGCATAGACCAACTTTTTTACTTTTGTTCTCACGGTACGGTGGGCTACGTTCTATTCAGCATGTCACTTGTTTTTATGAGTTGCTGTGTCATTAAATAAAAATTTTTAAAAAATAAAAATTATATCTTTCGTCCCTATACTTTCTCGCCAGACTGCAACCGGAAGCACAAATCTTTTTTAGGTCTAACGACACATATAGGGCATGTATCCGGTTTCACTCGTTTATGGCATCATCCGTGACAACGGTGGGAAGAAAATTGCAATTTTCCAACGACACTGCAAAAAAACGACAGCGAACTAATAGCCTACCTGGTATCATCCAATAGTATTAAAACAAAAACTTTCATTTTCTACTATCTCCACACGTTAGCTCAGATTTCTTGTTGACCGAAGCTTTGGTACGATGTATAATGTATCATCGGTCTATCGTCATCTGTCTGTAACACACAGATTGCGGCTGAACGGTAGGTCGGTCTTAAGGGAAAACTTATTACACGATTAATTAGCCCAGTGTGACGACTCTTGATCACTAGAAAAATTTCAGCGATCTAGTGCAAAGGGAACATTTTCAAATTTGGGGTTGCACAAAGGTGAGGTAGGAAAAACAAGAAATCTGAGCGAGTGCTGTTTGAAAAAGCAGACAAAGTTTGACAAACAGAAGATTGAGAAGCTCTGAAATTTGTGAAGAACTCACTGCACAGTACCATGAGACTGAGACGAGACCGTCAAGTGATCTGACGAAACTTCTCCAGCTTTTTAAAAAACCAGCCTTGAATGGTCAACATGAAAATGACAGTAAATCAAAATATTAATACTATACAAAAACAGAACTGTGACCAATAACACAATAACAACAAATTCTGTGTTGCACACATACATGTATTATGTATTTACGACGTTTGTACGACGCCAAAATTTGATAAATACAAAATATACGGTATCATAAAAGTAATTAACTTAATCGATAAGTCAAGTAGAAAAGGGCCACACTTGTTGGTCCAACGTTTACGCATGTTTCAGTTTATTTTTCACATCTGATTTGCCCAAAATGCTGTAGAATAGTTAAATTTTCCTATCTAAAGTGTCTGTAGGCCTACCCCGCTTGAGACAAAAGCACGGTCAGCACTGATGCACATCAAATAAGCTATGGGAAAAGAAAGTTGCAATTTTCCCACAGGCAGCTGCAAATCTCCGACAGAAGAGATATCGGTGTTCAACATTTTTCACTTTGCCCATAAATTCCGACAGAATGGGAGATTTCCAGCCTCACGTTTTGTATTTTTAAAGAAAATTATCCAACAGGCAAAAATTAGGCGGGGGCACTGTTGTCCTTCCCCAGCAATGACTCTGACGACTGTAGTCATTAGAACCATATTCTGATTACTAAAAACAAAACAAAAGTCTTGGCAATGCTGTCAGTCTCCGTCACTCAGCATGAAGAACAACAAAGACGTCATTACGTCTTGTCTGTGAGCCACTGTTGCCAGCTAGAGATTTCTTCGTCCAATCGCAGCCATTCTTGCTGGTGAAATAAATGCAGTGATTGGTGTAGACTTGGGAAAGCCCGGCTTCGAGCGACAGCGTCTTCATCTTAGAACCGAGCATATTTTTCCCCAGCGGGTGAGCCTCATACCAGCATTTGTCTTCCTCCCTTACTTCCCGCGTCCGTGGCTTCTGCCAGAAAATGTCCAAACCCGCGTGCAGTTTTCCCACGTACTTCTCAAAGGATGCGACTGGACACTGTGGATTCCCGGGCTGCCAGTGCATCCGGAGTTCCCGACCGGAACTTCGACTGTTCGCAGTAGCTGTACTTGATCTGGCGTATCTCTTGCTGACCGTGACGTAGCGACGTCCAGCCGTATCAGTCACAATGTGGAAGTCCACCTTCTTCATGGCGCGGAGACCGCACCTACTCGTATCACTGCAGTTATACAGATACAGCATGATATCCACAAATACCTTGTTCTGCAGTCCAGTTGGATTGGACGTCGACAGATGACTGGAAGAATACAGTTTGTTGAAGTCGGAGGCTGACAACGGTTGCCTATGCTGCACAGCTCCCGCATCCTGCTTCAAGATTGCAGAGAAAACTTCCCCGGATGTCCGGAACTCTGGATTGCTCATGATGTCGTATCCGCAGGTATTCCGGAAGTGCTTCTGGAGCCCATAGCGCACAGCCACCAGTCCGCTGCGGGTGTATGGCGATCCGTCCTTCTTGCGAACTTCCGCATAGAATCTTTGAAGAAGTGTGTTGACTTCGGTCTGTGGCATTTGGTGGATCTGAGCCAGAGAAGTGTTGCGCGTACGTGCGTAGGCGGAGAATACGGCAATGGCGTGATCGATAATTCGTTGCGTGTTCAGTGATGGGTGCAAGTCCTGCTCCAGTAAATGCTGGATGTGTTGGTTCGACGTGGTCGCAAAATGCACCAGGGCCTCACCGGCAGATGTGCTGGAGACTGCAGTGTTTTGCTGATGTCTCACCTGTGTACACTGAGAGACTGCAGCATTCTCTGCAACCGTTCCTGGAGTGTCAGATGTGGCACTGTCTTGAGTAACCTCACCGTCCTCTTCTAACTGTTCACAGAATTACACGAGACAATAACTGCAGTGGTTAAATGGGCAATTACAGCTGCCATACATAAACACATATATAATCTTATTGCTGTTAATGTTTTGTTCCTTTTACTGCCTTAGAATGTTTGAGGTGCCTTTGCTGGTCACTGCTGAAATGATGGAAAATGGGTGTAAATTTTAAAAATAGCTCCAAAAAATTTAAGGGACCTCCCCAATAAAAATTATGAGGCAAAACTTTTTTCAAAGGGGGGTCAAAAATTGGCCTTAATTGTAGCGAATTAGCCACTATAGCTTTAAAGGCAAATGGAGTAGCCTAATGAAACTTTGCCACGTGATTTTGGGGCTGATAACGTGCGTACAAATTTTGGGGTGCACTGCCCTCTTAAAATTTGGGATAGCGAAAAATGTCCAAAATTCGGCGCGATCAAGGACATCTTTCAAATTTTAGCGCGAATATCTCTGGAAAGGATGGAGAAATCGACAAGCAGTAAACGGCGTTATCAACTACCGTCTATCCCGCGTTGAACAAAGGAAACTTGGTGAATTTTGGTCCACTAACGACTACAATGTCTACTAATGTCTACCTACCCTAGGTCGACACTGCACGTTCTGCGTATAATAATGCGTTGGAGTTCTGGCCACGTGACTTTGCTATGAGAGGAATGTGAGCCCCCTAAATTGTCCCCCCCCAATCGGACTTAGGGCGCCAGGCGGACTCACGTTGGGCTTTGCCCAAAATGTCTAATTATTAGTAACTGTTCATTCTATCCAGCCTTGCAGGCAGACTAAAATGGTCACATTCTCTGCAAAAAAAATAATTATTGTTTTCGAGATACTTGTCACTGTATCCAGTTCATAGTGCTGGCTTGGTAATGTGACTAACTGAAAATTTAGCTACCAGAAATTTTGCTCATCAACAGAAATTGTCAACGACTAATCACATTATTAACACTGTTAAAATCTGCAGCTCTGTTAGCCAGTTTTCACGGAACTCAGAGTGAAGATTTTCATGATCCTGGTTTGCATCATTTTAACAGATTAACAGTGACAGACGGATGGATAGATGGACACTCTGCCATAGATAAGACATAGCATCTGCAAACCAAGCTAACTGAATTGTAAAAACCCACATTAACCATGGAATACACACATACCTTTACATAAACAGAGCTCTGTCCTTCTTGCAAACTTCCATGTTCTGTGGTCTCTGCAGATGCACCAGAGCCCTGAATTCCATTCTCAGTGGGAGCAATCTCAACGTACTTCATCTCAGGCCAGTCAACATCTTCATCATCCATCCTGGTAATAGGCCCCCTACATCAAGTTGACAGCCATTAATCAGGCTCATAGAAGCGTTGCTGCATTAAACTGATCCAGCTTTTACGGCAAGCGTGGGAGGTGGGAGCACGAACCTATGTTGCAGGTATGGGGGACCCAGCAGGGTCCAAAGGCACAGCCCGTGTGGGAGTCAGGCTGAAGACTATTTTGCACTATGAAGACAAATTCTGACTAATTTAAATTTGCTACAATATTTCACTTTGGTCAAATATAGTTGAAGAAAAATTTATACATGCACCCAAACATTGGTCTGGTAGCTGCAGGACCTGCTGCACTGGCTGCTACGACCCTGTAATAATTACCGTCTACAAAATACAGCAGTCATGTATCATTCCACGAATGAGATGTGCTTACAGTACTGTATTATGTTATCACTTTTGCAGTCTTTACTGTACATAATAACTAAAATTAATGTGATCAAAATTATCTTATTTTCAAAAATACATTAGTATAAAAACTGAATCACAAATCTAACATATCACTGCTTCTAGCAATAATTTTTAAAACAGCTCACATGTTAGTAACAGAGATGTCTGGATTGCAAACTGTGCTCAGATCCAATTCCGAAGAGACATCAGCATGCCCTGAACCAGAGAATCTTGTGTCTACCAAATTACTGCTGGAAGTTCCAACAAAAATATGGGAGTTTTCAAGTTGCTGTAGCATTGTCGTAACATCCTCACAACAAAGAATGTAATCTGGAAATGAGTGAGACACAGCGAGACCGCCGTGAAAAACCTGCACTTCCAAATCCTTTGAAATACTAACAGATATCGTGGACTGAGCTTGTCCGGAAATGATCTGTAGCCTTATAAAGCAGACATAATCATCACTGCAAATACTTCGCCACGATTCAGGACAGAACTTTTCGGCATCGTTACGCAGTTCAGAAAACAGACTTTGGCTCCCAGAATCATTGCCATCAATTGCTGACACAATGACATTCTGCAGCACTGGATTTGGCACAGCACACTGAACTTTGCGTGGAATGGAAACACTTCTGCTGGAACTACTTCCGTCCGAACTTCGGCCACGTCTTTTGGTGCCTGACGATGAACTTGGGAATGATGCTGAATTAGGGAACATCTCCGGAACTGCTCCTTCGACTAATCTGAGATCCATTCTGCCTGTGTCGTCATCATCGTCATTATCGTACACCCGTTCAATGCACTCGGGAGCAAAATGTAAACGGCACATATAGTCACCACTGGTAAGAACTCTATCGGTTGATCCAGCTACTGCTCGTCTCCACTTCTCAAGCTGGACTGGGTCGGAAGGAGCCCTGAACATGTTTAGCTTGACGCTGCATCTCCGATAACTAGTTTTGCAACCTGGTACAAAGCAGCCTGGCATGTTTTTGATTCACCGGCTGGCTGATGTTTCGGCAGTGGTATGTCACTAGCTGCCAAACTCTGGCCTCCACATCTAAAATGCAACAAAGACATGAATCGAAAATCCATCACAAATATATGCTGCATATGACCAATCAAGTGCTCCATGCAGAGCCATTCTGTGTTCACTGCATACAAAACCACTTCCATAGACCAATACTCCCCAGTCACCAACAGGATATACAGCCACTCCCCCTATTTTTCACCTAACTATCTTACCATTAACAAAGCTTCCCGCCTATTGTTCACTGGGCAAACAACATCCTTAACAAAGAGCTCTAAGGCGGGAGGGGCTTCAGAACGAAAGTGCAGGAAATTTGAGCCTAAAAGTGAAGGGAACTTGCACCCGATTTTTCCTCCAGATTTGGAAGTAGAAGCCACTCTCTCTCTCTCGCAAACTAAAAATGTTCAATGCAAAAATACAACAGTATTGCGCAATAATATAACTAACTCACAAATGTCATCTCAGGGTAACCACTTTCGAAAGCACAAGATTACCTGACTTTATCCAGTACGGCAGGCAAAGATTGATCGAATTACTGTTTAACGCTATGGTTGACAGTAGTTGCTTCACGCTAAGGCAGCCCCCGTGCATCAATATTTGCAGATATGTAACTGATGTAACTGATAACAGTATTTATGTCATAAGTAGTTTAAATGTGCAATGAAACTGATTTCAGTTTCCCCTGACTTTTCCCTCACCACTTTGGAATTCCTTGACTTTGGAGGGTTTTCCATTACCGGTGTCATGGGCTCAGCTTACCGGCAGGCTAAGTTTACAAGAGGATACTGAATAAGCCTATAGAAACTTTGAGTTGTTTGCACTTTTTGACAGAATATAAGACTGTGCTGCAGCTTATTCAGTACAAACTTTGTTAATTTTAATAGCTGAATAAGCTGCAACACAGTCTTTCAGGCTGTCAAAAAGCGTAAACAACTCAAAGTTTCAGCAGTCCGCACAGACGGAAATGTAAGCAAATCTGACGCTATTTTCCACCCACGATGTATGAGACTGCATGCACACATGTCCACATACATAAATAACAGTAAATTTGATGCTATGCTTCATCCTCATTGATTTCCTGACAAACACATTGCCTTTAAAATGCATGCAGGTGCTTTGACGTTCATTTACAATTCTTAATAATTAATAATGTACATCATAACTGCTAATTTCTGACTTATTAATGCACCAGTGGCTTCATAGACTGATGATATGAGCCCAAAGGGCCGATGGGCGTGACTGTTTTTATATACACAAATAGAAAATAGTGTTCATGCAGTTTTACTTTCTGTCCGACCATGGCGGATGGAAAATAGCGTCAGATTGGTTTGCAGACGGAAAATAACATCCATGGTAAACTCAGCCCGCTGTTGCCATACTAGGTACAGCTGTGATTATCCAATCCATATTGAATTCACAGCTGTATATCTCCTTGGGAATTTAGCAGGCGGCAGTTAAATTCAATGACGTCATCAAGGTCAGACAGCACAGCCTAGCAGGCAGCAGCCTAGCAGGCTAGCACTGGCCGGCGGTGGCCGCTGGCTACTGGCATATGGCGACACAAGATGGCGGTCGTTTTAGCTATAGTGTCACATCGGCGAAATCACATGGTCACTTACTCGTAAATCTTGCCGTAATCATACCTTATTGCACATTTCATGAATCTTTGCCGTCAGAGGTTTCGTTTGAGTTCAGGACACATTAACTTTCTGGAACAGTAAGACGGACTTTTTAACAACTTCAACATGAACCTCGCACAAAATCAACGTATTAATGTAAACATCGCACTGGACTGTAATGGAAGTCGTAAACATCTGCTAAAATAACGTAACGTAACATCAAACATTATGTACACCAGACACGCGGGCGTCTAAAAACCAAGAACAGCCATGTTTAGATCTTCAGACTTTGGTGTAAAATTAGGGTTAGTTTTAAGGTTAGAGTTAAGAATATCGCTAGGGTTAAGGTTAAATATAGGGTTTGTAGTCGTATTCGGTTGCAATTGAAATAATTAAAATCCAGTACAAACGGTGTCATAATCATTTTTGGTCGATAGACACTTGAAGTAAACAGCTGTGACGTAAAGACTGCACTGCATGCACATGTATGATTTGTAGCAAAATAGTTATAAAACGTGAAACGTTCATAAATATTTCTTCATTCTCGGACTTTAGACATCTTTAGCAGTTGATTAACGTAAGTGAAACTGGAAATTTGCAACTAAGTGACCATGTGATTTCGCCGTCACATCGTTGATTAAAAGTCGTTTCTTTCTTATAAACAGACGCCGTACATCGTCTGTTTAGTACCAAACAGCTAGGCCCTCATCAGTGAACAGGTATGAATGTTGTTTTGCCAGATATGTGGGGGACAATTGAAATGGTGATAGGCGAACGCTTTTTCAACACAGCGATTCTAAGCTGCAATCTATGAATGCAGCTCATAACTAGGCTAAGCCCGCCGGTAAACTGAGCCCATGACACCGGTATGTTTTCCAGGTGAGTGGTCAATCTGTATCTACGACTCATGCTATCACAGCAGCTACAATTATTTTGTTCAAGGCAACGTCAGTGTCCTTTATAAATACGCGACTGTTCATTTAATCAATTTTATAAGCTATTACCGAAGGGATTAACGGTTTATTCGCCAAAAACATAACACAGAACACTCCACAACATAAACAAGTGTAGAATATATAAACGTATGGACCTCAGCGAAACAAGAGAGATGGGCAATATCACAGTTTCAACGTGGATTAAATACAGTATCGATTCGATATAAAAGCTGCGTTTTTGATGCCTAACACTTTTGGTTAGTTTATACATAAGTATATTATAAATACGCTAATTTATCCATGTCGACCCAATACTTTTAATAGTTTCAGCTAATAGTATTAATTTCTGCTGACTTTCGAATTTTTCGTCCGCTTTAAAGTACAATAATTGAACTACTGGAGTTTAAAATTTTTGTTGTTATTCTATTAGCAGAATAAAACTTATTCTGCCAATAAAAATTTAGAAGAAGAAGAAGATTACTATGAATACAAGTGAATAAGCAGCCATCGCGAAATTTGAAAGAGTGTCATATCGTAGCTAATAAATGGTGTTTTATTTAACTTTTATAAATGCAAGTCAGTATGCGCACATTTGCATTTTGTAATCACTAAAACAAAAATAATTGCATTTTATGTAATAGGAAATATGTATTTCGTATCTGCAGGCTGCCTGTATTTTTGAATATCTGACACTGTAATTTTTCCCCTACCTGGCGAATGAAAATATAATTATAACAAAAACTTGTGATGGGACGTGAGTCGATGTTTTAAAAGTATGCATTAACATTATATAAAATGCCAGGGGCCAAATTTTCGAAACTTTCCTAAGACATTTTCCAAAGATCTTCCTATGTCAGATGATTTAGAAATTCCAAAGAAGTTAAGTTTTTTTATCTGAATTTGCGACGGCTTTCTTTGCGTTTCCAAAGAACTTCTTTTCTTATCTTCCTAAACTAGTTCAACCACTCAGATGCGCTTATACCGACCATGTGACTTCTTTGGAAAACTTCTTATCTTAGCACGTCCACGGAAAACGCATTTTACACACTGCTTCGTTTTTTAAGTTGACCAAACTTCAATTTCCTTTACTTACTCATTGTTGATTTTACCACAGCGTTACGCAAAAAAACTATGACGTCACAAATGACGTCTAAGCTAAGTGTCAACATTGTGTATTTTTTTTTGCAAATTTCGTTTTATTACACAGCTTTCTCCGTGTAGGACAAGGTTAGTGCTTTCCTATATATTTGCCTAAATTCTTCCTAAGCAGTTTCCAAAGAAGTTTCGAAAATTGCGCACCCTTTCTCAAAATCTTCTTTGGTAGATCTTCTCAAATTCTTCCAGACATTTTCCAAAGAAGTTTCGAAAATCCGCATACTTTCTTTGGAAAAGAAGTCTTCCAAAGATCTTCCTAAAAAG
>Ga0209671_1000806_pt1 | contig 23193 bp, 10 predicted proteins | sample WorMetHERISLAND2_2_FD_187401 | JGI IMG/M metagenome (GOLD analysis project Ga0209671, IMG submission 187401) | Marine gutless worms symbiont microbial communities from Max Planck institute for Marine Microbiology, Germany - Olavius geniculatus... | ecosystem: Host-associated > Annelida >... | reverse complement strand
GACGGTTGTTCTGTGATCACAGACTCGTCTGCGCTTACTCTGGGCGAGGGCGACAAAGACACTGAGCGAGAAGATAGGAAAGTCTTGTCACTGCCCCTTCACTGGAATCCATACGATGATGTTGCCTATGATGATGATGATGAAACTGTATCCATGGTAATCACTCCAGACTTGGAAATAGACGCACCGGCACTCAGGGCCTTGAAGGAACGCAATCGTGAGTTGGAGATTTCTGAACAGTATCTTCGTCAACAGGTTGGTAGTTATTTGGTCAACTGTTTTGTCTTTGTGAAATTTATCTCATGTTTACTGACTGAATTTCTTAACTGATTAAGATCGATTTTTTCCAATCTGTACCGTTTGTTTTTGCAATTTAACTTTTGTATCGGTTGGCGATCACAAGTGTGCTAATGAGCTTTATTCACTTTTCTAGATCACTTGTTAAATTACGTTTGAAAACAAATGTTTCAAATTGTGTTTAAATATGTTAAAACTCAGATCAGCTCAGAGTTCGTTTTATTTTTTACCTTCCGCTAATCGTATTCTGAAATTGTTTGACTGTGCGGCTTAGATGTGACACTGTTTAGTGTTAACGATGTTGTTGAAATGCGTTGTAGATAAGCGACCTAGAAATGGAGCGGGACCAACTGCGTGATGTGGTTCGTGGTGGAGAGGCGACAATCGATGAGCTCGGAGCGAGTCTGGCGCAACTGCAGACGACAGAGAAGTCGGTGTCGGACGAAGTATCTCGACTGCGTGCGAAGAACGACTGGATGGCTGGACGTATCGACGGGCTGCTGGAGCTGGTGGGACGCCTGGAAGAGGCTGATCGGGTACAGCGAGCTGCTGCCAGTGAGCTGAAACTGCGGGCCGAGCGTCACAGTGCAGGCGAGGTTGATCTACGCCGGGAACTCGACAACGCCCTGGACGAGCATGAGCTGGCGGAGATACGCTGCCGTCGCTGGGTGTCTCAGCTCGAGCACGAACGAGACATCCTCACCGCACGCGTGGACGAACTCACTGATCGCAATGCTGAGCTCGAGGGCAGAGAGGCAGCTTTGGAGTGCCGCGTACGCAAGCTGGAGACGACGGAGCATGGCTTGCGAGCCGAACTGGCCGACCTGGAACGAACACTGGCCGACCAACAGGGCGACATCTTCGACGAACGACTCCTGACAGCAGTGAGTTTTACCAGCAACTACGACGACGATGACGACGACGACTGCCAGTACTCAGAACGCGTCTTGCAGAACAACAGCCAGACGACGGGCGTCATCGCTTTTCTGAAGCAGAAGTTGGAGCGATCTGACAGAAGAAACATCGAGCTGGAAGACCGATTGAGCGAGAAAACGGCTTGCGAAGAACGACTCCGAGCGACTGTAGAAGAGCTGGAGAAGTCAGACGGCAGCTGGCGGGAGAAAGTCGTCTCCATGGAGACTCAGAAAAAATTGCTGCAGCAGAAAATCGACGACTTGCAAACTGAACTGACCAATGTCAAGGTATTAGACTCCTTACAATAAACTGTCTTTGTGCCCATACTTTGCTAGCTTAATAAATCGAATTGCAGTCACCAGGAAATGGCTTAAAATCCTTCCGTCTCCCGTTTTTTCTGTTATCTTCATTTTTTCTTTTTTTGTCGTATTAAACACAGTGTAAAAACCTTCTTTTTTAAGTTATGATAATGTAATGCTGATAACACACAATCAAGAAACTAGCATGAGAAACTTGCACAAACTGTTTTGGTTCATGTACGTATTCCTACGAAAAACTTTCACTGCAAATGAGCCGGCCAATCAAATATCTCAATTTTTTGACCACCTGCTTGCCAATTTCTTACACGGATCAGAGTTTGGTTGATATTTGGTGCAAGAACTTGCTAAGAAATTTTGACAATAAACCACGTAAGACGTAAAGATTTCTTGGGTAAGATTTTTTGATTGCGTTCAACTGGCATAAAATTACAAAATTTTTCTAGAGATTTTGTAAGTTTATGCCAGTTAAATGCTGTCAAAAATATTACGCAAGAAACTTTTTACTTTTAAGAAACACTCACCGTTTATGCAAGTGCGTCACTTCCCCAAATGGAGTCGAAGCAAGCCTGACGTGTAGGCCTAGTCTGGCAATCGCTAGTCAAGTGTTTTGGCGCGTTCAATCGGCCAAATGTTTCTCATGCCAGTGGGTAAATTTGCATGTGATGGGTGACCGAGAAAAAGGGAGGGGAGAGAATCGGGAAATTTATATTATATTATGCAATCGTTGCTGCAAGCGAAATTTGATCACGTGCAGTACAGCGCTGTACGTAAGTGAAGCTGGTTTATAATGCGGCAAATGCACTTCAAGTTGCAGTCGACAAAGTGTTAGCGAAATCTTGTGTTTGTGGGTTGTAGTGGTAATAGGCCTGCAGCTTTTGTCAATTACAGCGAAAGCGTTAATAGTTCTAGAGCTCATCTGAAACAAGAAGGACGCTTAAATATGAAGTCCGTTTTAGTTGAAAACAATGATGTTTCTAACTGGTTAATTGATTATTGTGAATTTGTGATAATGGACAGATTAATTTTCTTTTGTGATAGACCATACTGTCTTTCTTGATGCAAACTTTCAATTTGTATTGCCTTTGTCGCCTCAGGCTCACGTAAATTTTACTGCTATGAATAATTTATGCCGCTATAATACTCGCAGGTGATGAGGTAATTAAAACTGGCCCCCGGTCATGTTTTTGTGCGTGAGCGCCTGCGGTAAGCGTTGCGCCAACTCAGTAATATTATGTTCGTGTAAGCCTGCAACGTTCATGTCTAGTTAGTATTGACTGCTGGTCTAGTGTATAGTGACGAAAGCGTACGAATGTATACGCTGATTGCCGGTTTTTCAATCGGATTGTATTTCATAACTACTTGTCTGCGTCGCTGCGAAGATTCCCCGGCTGTATGCGATGACATCTGTGAGTATAACTCAGTCCTACATCTCTCGGGGGAAGTAAATCGGGTAACGGCTTGCTTGGCTGCGGTAGAAACGGGGCGCGCGTTCACCTGTGTTGAGTAACAGGTAACGCCGTGTGATCCCATATGGCAGGTGACGCTCCGTAGCTTTGAATTGATATGGGTTTTCTATATCACGAGCTACACAGACACCGACTACCGGTTTTTGTCACTCTCATTGTTGGAGCAATGATGACAGTTACGTCACGTGACACCATAAAGCCTCGTTCATGACCGGACAATTCGTGACGCTTTGTGTCTCCGAGGACGGTTATAATTATATCTATAGAAAACCGCTTGCCCAATGGAGCTTGATAGTTCGTTTCGCAGAACGTAGTTTTAGTTTCTGTCCATATCGTGTGTGCAGAACATGATGTGGCGTCGCAGTTCAGCACCAGCCGTGACTCGAGGCTTGTTGACGCTGGATCCGCTGACTGAAGTCACTGATGACGTTGAACTATCGTACTGGGAGGTCGTAGAGCAACCGACCACCCACGATCACTGCGATGAATCAGCTCTGACGTCACCATACTGGGCCACAGTTGAACAGATCATGCGCTGTGAGCTTTTTTATTGTCTACTTTCTTCAATACTCTACTATTACTGGTTTTATTTGAAACTCAGTGTTTTGAAGCCGAATTTTCGATATTTTTTTCGCTAAGAGGTCGTTTATTTTAAAACATCATTTTATGCTCGATTTTGCGTACTTCCATGTTAGCAATTACAATAGTGAATACGTTGTTGAACAATTGAAATTATGCTGCTTCTATATAGAGGATGAACCAATCAATTTCTGAAAGTCTTATTTTTGTCTGCCCGTTTGTCTGTCACATACGGTATTTTGACTTGATACAAAAAAGTCGTAGAAAAATCAGACTTAGTGTAGGGCAGAAGACGAACAACCAGTGTGCCAATTTCCAGCTTAAAATGTCAATTATTAGCGTCACTGTTGTAATTTAGTTTTTTTGCGTTTAACTTGTTTGATTTTTGCTGTCAATACCGGTGCAATTGACTGCCTGGGTGACCGTCTCCGAAATAACATGTACTGTGCCCAGCAGGACGTCAAACTGTACTCATTCACTCACTCACTCACTCACTCTGGTGCCACTGTAAATTCCAAGCAGTAAACGTTGTTCAGACTCACGGTAGTTTAAATGCCATTACGTTGCTGATTAATGTTATACAGTGAGTACGGAGGTTGGTGAAGAAAAGGAGACTTTCGCTGAAGATTCGTCTGACAAGACGCTTGTCGGAGTACGGAACTTCGAGGAAGATTCTTCACCAGAAGACGCGGAACTTTCATTGCCGCTCTGTGTCTCTCCTTCGCCTGACGAAAAAACGGCTTTCATCTCCGAAGAAGCGAGCGGAACCACGGAACAGTATGAGTCGATGCTCAGCGTCCTGCTAAAGAGCACGAGCCAGAAACCGGAAGTCGAGCGACTGTTTTCTGACCGGAAACTGGTCGTCATCCGTGCAGCCGACATCCATAGATCGCGCTCTGCCGATATCTTCAGAGCAGACAGCACTGACTCGGCGACTTCTGGTCCTGCTACTGCGCGTGCTCAGTCGGAGACACGTGACCTCGTTACAGACTCGTGCAGTGCGCTGTCGACAACGACACTGGCTGTTGAAAATCTAACGTCGCTGGTGAGCGCGTTGGATTTTTAATGTTGCAAAAAATTTTATACTAATAATACCAGATAATTTTTGAAAGATCGCTGTGTCTGTCTGATGCCTGTAGTTAATTCGAAATAGGCTGAGCTATCGTACACTGGACGTAGCTGAATTTATTTACCAGACATTGCCTTAAAGTAAACATTTAGTAAAGTCTGTTGCAGTGTATTTCGTGGCAAAAAATTATTTTTTTAAATCTGTGAAAGTGCTGCTTTCGTAGAATATATTGTAAACTCTTTTTCGTGGTCGTGGTGTACTGTATATGTGATGCTTAAAACCAGCAACGACAAATACTGTACAGCTTGTCATTTGATGAATTTATTGCTTATTTATTGTTGCTTATTGGTGTATTCGAAGATGTTAGCTTATAGGCTAATCTGAGACTAACTGACTGCAGCGGCAAGACGGCGATGCAGAGCATGTTGAGCAGCAGCAGCAGCTGGCGGCACAGAGTGAAGACGAAGAATTGAAAGCGATGAGCAACGTTGAGCGTCAGACCAACCACTATGTGAGAAACCACACATTAACGAGGCCAACAGATGGCCGTTTCACTTACAAATTGTTGATAAACGCACGTGTTTTTTCACATTTTTTTCAACGCTACTCGTCTCCTTCCCGGAGTGTTTTCACAGATCGGATTTTTAAGTTTGTTAGCTTGCGTTCTAAAATTATTGTTCATTTTTTAAAGATTTTTTTTCTGTTCCGTTCCGTAACTTCTAACACTTGACGGTGTGCTTTCAATACGGCATTTAGGTAGTGCTTCTCAGCCGAATAAAGGCTTGCCGTACGGCAAAAATAATTGTAAGATTTCTTCCGGACTTCGCAGACAACGATATTATCATTGGATAGGACGATGACAACTTATAGGCTGTCAATAGTAACCATGTCTCTATCTGCAGCGGTTTAGTCGGTTTGGTCGCAATTTTGAATGCAATGTTGCTGCCTGCAGTCATCACTTACGTACGCCAAAGTACCGTATCGTATCTTAGCGTTAATTGCAGCGTTCGATATAACAGCGCCACCATAACGTGCATGGGACTGCAGTCACTCTGGGAAAAATCACTTGCGACCGGGAGTCTGACGCTGGCCTTCGGAATTATTACAGTTCCGAAGACATTTAGATCATAAAACGACGTTTGTTCGTCGTCAGTAATAATGTCTTTTTGTATTCTTTTTGCTACAATTCAACCACTTCTTTATCAGTTCTGCTGTGGTCTGTAGTCTAGTTGGATCGCGACAGAGTGACACAGTGAAGACCCACTAATGTTGATGACGTTGTTATCTGTTGCTTATGGCAGGCGCTGCAGACGGGAAGCGGAAGTGGAAATGCAGTCGCTGCCGTTGTTCGACGGTCGCTGATACCTCGCATAGCGCTAACGTCACTGAGCGCACAGACTCACGGTACTTCCGGCAGCAGCGAGGACGACAGAAGAACTCCAACGATGACGATGATGACTGTCTTATCGTCACCAAGATCACTCATACCAAGACCAGTCGCCGACAACAGAAGTAAGTAGCTATATACATTATCTGCCAAACAACGAAGTTTGAATATTTTTGACACTGCATTGACATCCGGTACCTATTGTAGCTCAACTTACTTAGTCTGCAGCTGTCGGCTGAATTATTTAAATATAGCTAAAATCAACATACCAGCACGTTACGCCGCGTACGGATGCAAGAAAATATAATGGACGTGGGTCTTCTGTAAAGTTTAGGGTTGTTAGAAAATTTAGCTTTCCATTTTATGGAACGTTTGTTTACTCGTACACTGTTTGACATCTGCTGATACAAGTATTCCTACAAGGTGACTTTTTACGGCACTGTGCCGTTTGCGTCGATTGTGTGTTGGCGTACGCGGGCTACCGTAAAACTTTGGAAGTTTGGATAGAAGCCTCAGCACAAGTTACCTTGACCCCCCAACCTGATCCGGGAGCCGGCTTCTATGACTAGTTTAGTACAACTAATACAACAACCAAAACTACGACTACGACTATGACCATCTTTGTACAGTTGTACAGTTGTCTTTGTAGGTGGTCTGAGTTCTGCAAGTGCGAGTAACGTAGACGCCACGAGACAGGAACCAGCAACAGGTGTAGAGACACATCAAGTCAAGCAGGATTCCTGCGTCTCGTCTCAGTCCAGTTGTTATCGGGGCGACAGTAACTTTGCCCCGGCCAGCCGGGACTAACGCTCTCGGCTACCGTTCGTTTGTTCGTGTGCCTTAACCCCATACCGGCAAGTCGCCCACCGTCCCAGACCAGGTCAGTAACTTAGAGGTTACCTTCATGTGCAACTGTTGCACAGTTGTTGCGCAACAATAGGCATCGATGACTACGTGACTGCGCGCACTTACACGTCAACGTCACAGCGACACCACCCACCCACGATTGGGCGATGCGTACTGTTTCACTGCAACAGTTGTGCAACAGTTGCACATATGGGCATTTTTTGCCGCGCCCTGTAGTGATTAGGGTGTCGTAGTCGTCGCAGTAGAGAAGTCGAGGGTCAGTGTCTGAGGATTTTGACTTCTTGAAAGCTTGGTCATTTGCCCACATATCTGCCGAAAGGAAAGTTTACGTTACGGATTGAAAAGTCGTGACTTTCAATTTTAAATCTCATAAAGTTTACGAATTTAACCTAAATTGTCCGTTAAAATTTGTTGTTGCACATTCCTGGTAACCAGTTTTTAAAATTCGTAAACGTTTGTAAACTTTACAATTTTTTTAATTCGTAAAATTGGAAATTTCAGTTTATGTTTCTCGCCAATTTGGTTTTTACGCACTTTTGTTTTGGAGTTAGGCGTAAAAGTAAGATCATTCTATGCAACGTCGCAACCCATACAGTATGTTGAAAAATTGAACGCATAGAAATCTTGATAGTTTTTGATGTGTCGTTGTAGAGAGCTGTAGCATTCTCTGGCAGTGGACAACCTTTAGCGGCAGGCAGGAGAATTTTCGGGTTTTTTTTCACGACGAAACTGTACATCGCAACTTGCAACAACCAGCTGAACTGAAAACAAAAAAAAACTGTGGCACAAGGCAACACGATACAACTTTCGCTTGTTTTTCCGTCTTTGTTAACGCCGTTACGTTCAGCCGTTGTAGTTTGGTTTTTAATTTTATCGTTCAGATTTCGTGCAATGATCATTCGTCAAATCTGCTGAATTTTCGCATCATGTTTTACCGTTTTTCACGTAGGTAGTCGAAAGATTATTACTGAAATGGAATTTGTTAGAAAAGAATTGCTAGAACGTTGCAAAAGCTATTAAAATAGATTTTAATGAACGAATTGAGGCAGTGATAGGCTTATTACCCGGTATAGCATGATTTTGTTATTTTGTGTTTTATATACGGGTACCAAAGAATTGTTTTATTTTTGCATGCTGAGCGGCACCTCTGCATACGGAGACGTAAATGCATCCGAATCATTGCGCGTTTAAATGAATAAATTCCTATTGATTTATTGTATTTTTGTTGTAAATGATCGTCAATCCTCGCGAAGCTGATAGCATGGTAAGCACTAGTTTTCAAAATAATAGATTGCCTATTACTTTGACATAGGCCTACAACTACACCTACATCCACACCAAGAAATATACTGACACAGAAAATTCTGTCATAGACCTACAGTCGGGACAGCATAACAGGTTTAATGTTTTTTTTGGGCCAGAAGTCCTAATAGACACCGTACTGTAGTTTTAAAGTCCCCCTTAGCCATTTCTTTATTCAGCTACTAGGCCCTTATTGGATCCAGCTCCGCATTCGGTGTTTTTATTTCGACTATAACTGCAGTATTCGTAACGCCGGTAATCCGCTCATAGGCCTAGTGTTTTGGCGCTCCAAAATTGGACGTTCTTCATGCAAAGCTGCCGAATACCGGACGGTGTCGTCGATGTGTCACTGGCCGTCTGAATAAACCGCATAACTAGTCGTGCCTGTCCGTCTGTCCGTCCGCCCGTCTCGTATGGGCTTGTAAGTCAAAAAAGTAAATGGCGCAGAAAACCAGAACGTCAATTTTTCCGGCACAAGTAACCATCTATGCCAATTATTTATTTATTTATTTATTATAAAAGTCGTACAGCAGTACACATAAAAACGTAAAACGCAGTCATAACAGTAGACGGGCAGAAAGAAAAACGCACTCTCGTAGCCTACATTACAGACAACTGATTAAGTCACAGTTCAGTTTTAGAGTTCTGTAGCAAAGACAGGTCTAAGCAGCCACTCCTGATATACGATAATTCACCGATTGGTTTAGAAGGTTATGGTTTAGGGTTAGGGTTACGCACAGCTGTAGGCGGACGGCCGCATAGTATTTCGACGGCACTGCAGGGGCTGGCGTCGTGCACAAATTGGACGTTTTTCATGCAAAGCTGCGGTGAATGGACTAGGCCTACAGTCTGGAAGGTGATAATCCTGGTACGATGCGAGTCGTTGAGCTGACAACTGATACAGCGGAGTGATGGCGGCGGAGTGACTGGGAAGAGGTTGATCATCAGCGCACGGGGCGTGATGTCTCATCACAGTCAAGGATTATTGCCCGCACTGTACCGTGCGTCGACGTCCCAATGACTACAGACCAGACTGTGTGGTCCGCTCACTACAAGCGCGCATCCGGGCCTTGTTCGATAACGGTCAAAATTTTCAGTAGGCTATTTTTTTCATTATTTTTATCATCTTTTGTTGGCATGCATGTTTTGATCAGACTTTAACAAGTATTTATTACGAGACCGTCATAATAAGCACCATTACGTCCTTTCGTTCGTTTGTCTCGTATCGGCTCTTAACTCGAAAGCAAAAAGACACAAAATCACAATTATTGGTGCGAACGTTTTTTTTATCAATTTATTAGCTCAACAAGTCAAAAGTCAGGGTTGGGGCAGCACAGCTGTAAGCGGACAGCCGGATAATATGTCGGCACTGCGATAACGCATTTTTATAGTTCGAGAATACGGTAAACATTTTGTGATTTTTTAAATTCCTAATTTATTTTCCATTGTTTTGTGAAACAAATAGTAATATCACCTCGAGAATATATAACATTCTTTAGCGCCAGTCCACATGTTGGTCAGCCGAAAAAGTTGGATGCGCCCCTGCTTTTTGCTCGATACTGGCAACGAGGCACAGCGCCTGGCTGCTGCTGCTGTGAGTAAGTTGCTCGTCGGATGGTAGAGCGACTGATAAGAAGAGTAAGACTGTTAAATAGTGATTGTTGTGACGCCGGATTGATGTCGACTCTCAATAGAACTAATACTCTCGTCACCACGCCACAATGTCTACAGTCACTCGATGTTACGTTAGGTGAAACTGTTCCAAGTCCAGTTTTTAGTAGCGTACTCTTATAACAGCAGATAAACATTTCATATTATTTAAAACTTTCTACGTTTTAACTGTGTGTAGTAGTTTAGTATACGTACTACGTACTACGTACTATACTAATTGATTTGTCAAACTTTCGTGTCATAAAAATGCATATATACCAAGTATATGACCTTTCAAATGTCTAATTTTTAATTTAAAAATACTTGTTGCTAATGATTTCATTTTTAATTTGCCAGCTTATTATGCACATAGAAATAATAACCTCTGGTAACAAAAACTATCGATGTGCAAACCATTACAACAAGAAGCACGTAAGTTTTTTTTGCAACGAATCTGTGTCGAGTTCTTTTTTCCAATCGATTAGGTGACATAGGCCGCATGTAAGCACAACAATACTTAACCTATGCGAGTGTTATACTTACTATTTGTAAATTATAGTAGAATGTCAGCTAAATAAACACAGTCTTTTAAGGCAACTTTAATATATAATATACCGTGTTTCATAAAAAAAGACGTCTAATTCACTCAATTGATGATCAATTCACACAAAATTTGTAACAGTTGTAGCTGAACAAATACTAATTCAAAATATTGCAACAGAATATGGCAGTTGATTAAATATTCTTTGCTAGTCCTGATGTAATACTGACGTCATAATGTGTCACGGGTACAAACTGGATAGTCTCAACTAGTGCTGTCAGTTGCTACCCTGCTCCAATGATGATAATAATCTGGTTCATTCATGTCAAATTGTTGAAGTTTTGCAGTTACAGTTACAAAAACATGCAAAGCGATGGCATTTACGTGTCTGTGGGGATAGTTGGACTTTTTACTCATTCGAGCAAGACAGTGCACTAGCACACCGAGCTTGCAAAATAGTTGCATTTTTGGATGGCAAGACGCCTGATTTCATGTCCACATGTTGGTTACTGCTGACACAATAAACATTTTTTATTAGCGAACCGGATTAAGCTCACCATCGAAGCAGGGTAGCAACTGACAACACCAGTTGAGACTATCTAGCTTGTACCCGTGACACATTAGACTCAGCATTACGTCAAAACTAGCAAAAAATATTTAATCAACTGCCATATTTTGTTGTAATATTTTGAATAAGTATTTCTTTAGCTACAACTGCTACAAATTTTGTGTAAACTGATCATCAATTGAGTGAATTATAGAAAAAACAAAAAAGATCCTTTTTATGAAACACCGCGTATATAAGCAGATTTCACTATTCTTTTTGTTGTTACGTGCTATAGTAAACTGCAGAAGAAGCTGTGATATTTCCTTTCTTTAGATTTCTTGCGAAATTAGAAAGTTTAGCTGCTTACAACTTCACCAAAAAATTTTCCAATTTAAAAGCGATTCAATGTCGCTTATTTATGATAAAATATCTAAAGAGATGTCGTTTTCCTGATCACTTGTCTGTGGCTATTACATTACAAAACATCCGCCGCAGCACGCACATCACGTGCTTTGAGCATGTACGCCACACGTCATCGGATGGATGTGTGGATGATGCGTTGTTCAATGCTGCCTGTACGCGACGCGTCTAGTGTGGGCACAGTGGCAATTAATTGCGCACGTGACATCAAGTGACGTTATTCACATCAACAGTACTCAAAAACACAATCGGACAGAAAATATATCAAACAGAAATAAGCCTACCTGCTAGATTATAATTGTAATGATAATTTTGCAAACGTTATATTATGTATTTTGATTGCGTTCGTGAAAATGCAAACGTTAATGACTTATCAATATCGTACACATTCGCCAAAGTTATCGAAAAATCGGCGGGATAAATGCTTTATTTTGACTCAAGGTGTTTATGTAAATGTCACATTTCACGTAAACCTAGGCTATTTTATCAAACGTTTTAAACATCGAGAAATACATTTACTAATGAATGCATGCAGTCCCACTGAAAGCCAAGCTTTAGGCCTTAACTACACTGCTTTGATTTGTTGGGTATTTCTCGTACAGCTTGTTGTACAGCATGCTCTAGGACCTGTAACAAATCCACAAAAATAGAAGAAAGTGGAGTATATTTCCTGGCAACCTCGGTCACGGCATCGCTGCAGCAGCAACAACTAGGCATAGGCACTGGACAGGGCCAGATGTGCAGTTCTTTGGTTATCCAGCCACTTTGATCTGCATTCGTGCGGTGGTTTTTTGTGCATTAACAAATCCCGACTTCCATTTTCGGCAGCACAAATACGACTAATTTAAGTGGGTCGATTGTGCCGGTGTGCAATCGCACATTCAGCTGTGATTGTGTTCATTCAATATCGATATGAACGGCGGCGGCCGATAGCTCTTCAGATCACGTCTGCTTCAGAGGCTGCACCAACAGCAGCATCCGGCATATGACACCTTTGACATCAGACTATGCCGCATTATTGGACCTACTGGTGCTGCCGCGTAATTATGCATTTGATTTGGAGAAAAAATAACAACAACCGAAAAAACAACATACGTCCAAGCCTAAATATGTACGTACGGGAGACGGTCTTAGAACAGATTTTTTAAAAACGCGATAAAGAATGGCAGGGCTCATGACACTCAATCAGAATAGAATTAATTCCGTGACCCTAACTTTTTTCGATACCCAAATTATTGATGTAACGTAGTAAAAAAGTTATAAAGCCCTATAGTATTGAAACGTGACGTGAGCTACGTGCATTCAATGTTCGAACCAGGGGCGCCATTTAGGAAAGGTCCGTATACCCCAAAGATTAATAATTTTAATTTTTCTCCTGTAAATCAAACTTTTAAAACAGTGTTGCTGCTGCAAGAACAGCACGTTACATAGACTGAGATCTCTAAGATTAGTGAGACTCCATCCAATGATTTACTGAAATGACGCCACTGGTTCGGACTTTGTAATTAATAAAAATGTTCATCAGTTAATTTCCTACCTAAATGAAATCGGCGGCTATACAAAGAAACAGTGGAATAAAAGCGTACGTAGTGCGACGCTGCTGCTGTAGCTGCTGCAGTGCTGGTTGAGTCCTAATGAAGACGATGACGCCGGCCAAGACTCGTGTGCGCCGACAGTCGACACTGGCTGGGTGGGTCGAGTCACGTCACGCGTTGCATTGTCCACAATTAGTAACAGTTTGCTCGCATAGCATCTTGCGTCATCGGCGTCTGCCCTGACCAGACCGCAATCACTGCAGGTACATGTCTACCTACCGTGGACGTACTCGTAGAACGCCTGCCCCCAGCGTCCGCAGCCAGCACCAACCACAGAACACGACGTCATATCCGCGCCCTGCATGCATCATCATCGTCATCATTACAGAGGAGTTTGGCGTGGTCTGAATAACAAGCATTAAGTTTAGCTAAGTTAAATTTTTATTTGGTTCGTCTATCATTCGTCTTGAATAAAGATGTATAGTTCTAGGACCACGACGGAAAACTTGACTGCGGATTTAGCAACTAAGCAGGACAGTTTTGCGACGCTGCCTCTGAAGACTGGGAGTTAGTTATACGGTGCAGAAGAGGTGTCCGATGAAAGGTCGTTTCATGCTGCTAGTGATGAGGCTTGTGGAGACCAGTTATTTTTTTAGAAGAGAGGGCGTGTCTATTTTCCAGCGGATGACCGCCAGCTACTGAAGAGCGCAGCTCGACCGCGACCTCGCTGGCCGCATCTATAGCAGAACGGCTGATGACAGGGCACGTATGCTGGTCGCATGGGCGGGCTTGGATCGTCCGTTGTCGATTTTGCCGCCCACCCAGCACGCGTGTATCCGGGCCACCGGGCGTGCCATCGGTCCGTGCAGTATGGTCAGCGATGCGTGCCGTCCAAGACAACGTCACGTCATCGGTGCGCTCCAATTGTCCAGCGTAATCGTGTGACATATTGGTTTGACAATGCAACCCTCTAATAATGACGTCTAAATAAACAGCCGGTTATGTCATGCCGCTGCAGGCTAGCCGGTCGCCGGCAAGACAGCCCATCGAGATTGCGCAGTGGGCATTCTCTTCGCTATAGTGATGGGCAAATTCCAAATAATCGAGCATCAACTAACAACATGTCTTTTTACATCCTACATGTTGCTAAAACGCGCCAACGGTTCAAACAATCACAAAAATTGTCGGTGCATTTCCGAGTTTGTCCATAAAGACTTTAACTTAAAATTTATTGCGAAGTCAAAGATGCATAAAAGCATATTTTTGTTGAAAAAATTATTTTAAAAGTAATCGCAATTTGAGTCAAAATATTTATACATTAATGTAAATTGTGTGTGTTTTTTAGGTAAAACTAGTTTTACTAAATCACACACTTGGATACATTTTAATGGCGATTTAAACGAAATTGTAGTTATGATCTGCCCACCTCTCTAACACGCCTGCACAACAGGGGTCTTACACGCGACTGCCACCATTGCTTAAAAATTAAAACACAAACTTCTATCAATAGAAGTACTGTTCTAGATCCTGTAATTTGTCTTAATGAGCGACGGGCGGCAACATTAATTCGGTGCAAATACTTTCGCTTCATTTCGCCGCGTCTACAGCGCTTTACTTTCATCGTTCATGTTGCACAAGGCTGCTTGCGGATAACGGCGGCTGCATTTAAAGTTGATCAATAAAACCTGAAAAAACTTTCTGGTGGTTTTCGTTGTTGTTTCAATGGTTAACATAGTGCAATTATTTTAAATAGGCTTATAACTTATACGAACATTAGAACTATATATGCAATTTTTATTTTTAAAGTTTTTTTGAAAATCATTTAGTCGAATCGCAAAAAAGATATATACACACGTAGCTTTTGTTTGTTTGTTTGCTCGCTGTATTCGTTTATTTTTATCATTAGAGCTATGTCAGTTTAGCGAAGCCTATTAGGCCTATGTCAATTAATCCTCTCAAACCTCATGCTGAATGATTGAGTTAAATTCTATAACTTGCGTGTCGAACAACAAAACGAAAGACGTCGTAGGCCTATACAAACTGGCTGCAATTAGTTTCCTCTTTATTTGCGTAAACTACCGAAGAAAAAGTTTATTTTTTTTAAAAATACAACATAATATAACAATACAATAAATGATGACATAGGAGAGTGGCCAGAGAAGTATCTACTTATTCAATTTAAAACAAGTAGGCCCCTAGGATGAATTTTTTCTTAACTTTTTTCTGCAATGTTTGCATAATATAACTACGCCTGGAAATCGGCGTCTGTGCATAATTGTTCCTTATACATATGAAGCCTATGTGAAGCGTCATACCTATCACTGCAAATGTGAGTGTTATAGAGATGTTCTGGACTTAACTAATCATCGATATGCAGCATGCACTAAGCACTGTAGTTTGCGCGGTGACAACCGTGGAGTGACGTCGCCGTGCCACGCCGCGCGTTATTATTCTCGTGTCTTCGTCGCTTGAATGACAGAAATAGCACCGCGCCGTCGTCGACAGCTCGCCGCGTACCGCAGGTTAGTGACTGCCATGAAACGACAAAATCGATCGCGGCCACACCCGACGCCATAGAAGCGACGTTGCGATTGGCGGCAGACGATTGATGGACAAGCGCCGGTTGCCAGGTGCGAGCAATGGTGCCAGCAATGCCGACAGTAAATACGCCGTATAGGTAGGCCTTCGCCGTCGCAGCCGCTGTATAGTTTAAACGCGTGGTCGCTACTGTTTCTCGACAGTCGATAACGGTGACAAAATTATTACCACTGATCAGGCAAACTAGCTTAAACTGGAGGCTCGACAAAAACGAGAGATTTCGTATAGGTCGGATACAAGACAACAGAATATAGATGAACAAACTGAGGCGCACATTGTCGACGTAAGCCCTACTTCGACGCAGAAACTTTTAGTCTGGGCGTTATATTCGTTAGATTCGATCGTGGTTAATATAAAATTGTGCTAAGAATGAATTTATTTCCGGTTCCGACGTGACGTCATCGTTATATATACAAAAGGCACGTGGCGAAGGTCCGGTACAGAGAGTGGAGACGAGGTGACGACGACCTGCTCAAATTGGCACTACGACGACGACGACGACGCAAGTTTTTTGTGTCCACTGCAGAGGTAGATGCATGCGTGATCCGTTAAGACGCGTACAGATCGACTTAAATAAACTGAACTGAACTGACATGGTTTAGTTTTTGACGAACTGACCAATGGACAAGAAGTAATCTATTACAGTAGACACCGTCTAATAGCGTCGGTGAACTACGTGGCTACGCGCACGTACGCATCAGCCGAAGGGTCGCTTTGCTCGCTCGTTGAAAAAACTAAACCATGTCAGTTCAGGTCGCTCTGTACACTACATCGTATACAGTCATAGGGATCTTTTTAAATGTGTGATGATGTAACTTAATCTTGACATTTGTATTGAACGTTTTTATTTATCATCAATATTGGATCAATTCGGCAATTAATTCTGATGGAAAATTTACAGTACAAAAATAAATATTTTAAATAATTGCTTAGGTAACAATTAGAGCGGTGAACTATATCTACAATAATGAATTGCGTGTGTTTATATGCGTGCCCCAATTTTTTGCCGATAGTTTTTCTCGCAATTGAATTTACAGTTTTGTGTTCCTGGAGTATTTCATAACACAGCGCAAGTTCTTCGAGACTTTGACACAATTATCGTGCGACGTCGACCAGTGCCGTTTTTACGGTCTACATGTATACATGTACATACTGGTATCCAGTCGTATCAATGTTGTGCGTTTCACAGAAAAAAGCGATTAGTTTTTTTGAATATATAACCATTGATCTTTTAGCACCGTGTCTTTTTTTCCAAACACTTTTATTAAATTTTAGTTTTTTTGATATTGTTATGCCACTCAAAACGGTATAGTTTTCAGCGGTTTTTTTTATTTTACTGCTGATGTATTTTAGCGCAAAATTTTCGAGCTTTGTTTACCGACCGCCGCGAAACTACAACACGTTACCGGAAGTATTTTCTATTGCATAATTTGTGTCCCAAAATTACGGGAGCTTTTTGTCGCTAAAAATTTCTTACTTTACGGGAATTTTGAGGCAAAAATTAAAGTTTTGAGCAATTTATAATGTTTTTTGTTGAAAATTTGCAATTTTTCTACCCGTCCTACTTTTTTAATCTACGACGCCGGCCGCTGCCACCTTTTCGGCTATTAAATTTCACAGAAAACGCTGCGTCGTGTTATGTCGTCAATAGGCGTGAGCTGGGTGATCAGCGTCAGTGCACAGCAACAGCGTCCGACGACAACAAGGACAACGACTGCGACAACGACGACAACGACGATGAAGGACAAGTCAAAGAACGCGGCGAAGACACGTCGCGAGAAGGAAAACGCCGAGTTCTACGAGCTCGCCAAACTACTTCCGCTTCCTCCGGCGATCACCAGCCAGTTGGACAAGGCGTCCATCATTCGACTCACCACCAGCTACTTGAAGATGAGAGCTGTCTTTCCTGATGGTCAGTTGTGAATTTACTCCCCTCGGTTTTTACAAATTTAATTTAGCTGCGTGTAAGACGGTCTTCCTTTTTTAAACATAGTTGTGGGTATGCATTCCTGTCAAAATAACTACACAAATAAACGTACAGTGTAAAAGACGCAACGAAAACATATGCATGTTATCGGATTTTTTTACTGGTAGTCTGGTGCACTCAAAATAATTTTTTTATAAAGTGGAAGTAAAAATATCGGTTAGATTGAAAAATAAAATTGTATCAGTTGGCTCTGCTATTGCTCTGCTTTTCGCTGTAGCTTATTGGCAAAGTACGCGCAATACCGTTGTCGGCCTGGTCGGTCTGTAAGTTTAGTTCAGAGGTGTAGGCTGAATTAATTGTTTCGTGATTGTTAGTGAGCAAGTTTCGAGATTAATCTCTTGGACATGTCAGAGAGTTTGACGATGCCCACTGTATGTTTGTCCTCTACATTTCGACGCTTTACACATTATACGTATATTTATTTTGTTCATTGGTGATATGTGCAATCGAACGTGTTAGTGTCACATATTATATTATATTATGTTCTATATCCGGTAAAGCAAAACAAGTAAAAATCGGATATCGCGTTGACACTGCACCCGATGTCATCAAAAAGCACGTAGAAAAAACCGCCGATAGCGACCTCGGCGTAAAATGACCGTTAAGTACATGTTATTGGCGCCGCCAATTCTTGACGACGTGTGCACGCGTACAGCCACTGTGGTAGCACCTTTTTTGGCCCACCCTGAAACGATCACCGCGACTGCAGCCTATATCGTTTGTCTGTAATACCTGTCGGTGACCGAACAATAATTAGAAACAGACGAATCGATACTGCAGGAGCTAACCAGCCAGCTAGTGTACTCTGAAAGGCTGAAATCTGACGAAAAGCCACGAAATGGAAGCGAATGCGCCAACCTCAAAACCACGTAAGTGTTCTAAGTAAAATGTGTCGTGCCAATGCAGGACTTGCAAGTGTATGGTCACGGCTCACGAAGTTTGGCAAAAGACGACAATAGAAAGAATTCAGACTGTTTACATGCCGTCTGCAACGTTTTATAGGTGTGCAGTAGTACTATCAAATCGCTTGAACGAAACACCAAATCGCCCTATAGGCCTATAAACACTTTCATTAGTATATGGTACGATCATTGATCAATTGCTGTAGCAAACATCTGTCTTATACAGTCAACCCTCTTCTGTTAAAAAATCGGACAGGATCAAGCTGATTCTAAAACACAGCAGCAGCAGCAGCAGCAGCCCGAGTTTACCATTTGATGTTTCAAACAACCGCTTTGCCTACAAGACGTTTCTGCATTTCGACCTGGACGACTTTTTTTCTCGCATATCCAGTGTATAACATGCACACGTTTATATCTTGCAACTTAGTCGAAGAGCTGGCAGATTCGCCGACGTGCTGTTTCTCTCTGTTTTGCTCGTTAGTCTTCGGGATGATCTTCGACGTTGTGAACTGCGCCGCCGCTGCGGTTCGTCGTTCAGTTTGACTGTCGTCGGAGAGCCTCGCCTCGGGGCATGTGCCCGCAACTGCCGCGTCCCTGAGCATAATCTCTCAGAGCAGGCCGAATAGCCGACCGGCCGGGGCTCAAGGGACCCAGTCGGCGACATGGGTCGGCGACCGACTCATAAACGAAACGACGACGTGTATATACTGTGCCTCAGTGATGCGGCGGCGAGTTGGTTCGAACGGCAACCGCCCAATGTGAAACCGATCATCGACTTGTTGGGTCCACGTCCTAAGCGTCAACTGTCCGGTCCACAGTCATCAAAAGCATTTAGCCATCTGGTGGCGTAGTCAGGAATACGCTGTACGAAAACAATAAGGTCTTGCAATACGACTTAAATACAACGAAAAGTCTTATAGGCCTATTGCTGTTCCATTAGGCCTACACTAAACTTTGCGTCCATCCCGGTGCAAAGCGCACAAAACAGTCCAGTACTTCACTGTTCTATCAATGGCTCTGTACAGTGTGTCTTCTCTTCCGGTGTCCATAGCATGACAGTGGCACGTCGCTGTGTCTTTCCTAGTTATGTTTCGCTCTCCATATCTCTGCTTTTCTTTGCGGTTCCAGCTGAAAGCTTTTTGCTGAGCTGTTGTCTGCAGCCTCCTTAAAATAGGCCCCTCTATAAGTCGACTGAACGACTGTAGTCATGTTGTGCAAAACAAATTATAACAGCACACCGAAGCGTCTAGTCAGTGCAGTTCAGTTTAGTTAGGTCGCTAGTCTTCTGCGAAAATACAGGTTTAGTTAAACCCTTTGCTGATTAAAAATAATTTAATCGTCGGTTAGTGCACAGTGTCACAATTTTGAGTGATTTACGATGGTCTGCAGGGTTGAAATTACTTGTAATGTGAGCACTCACTAACAACTTAAAACTGTATAAAAAGGTTTAATTTTTATACGGTTAAAATAATAGACAGTGGACAGTGAAATTAAATCATATGAGGACAGAATTCATATTGGTCCCTACATACTGGCTACGCCGTTGGTAGAACCCACCTGCGTGCGCTCTGGCTGCGCCTGTGTTCACACGACACGTCCGCCTATTCAGCCGCTGCAGCAGCAAGAGCTTGTTTGCGGCGTCGCTGACGAGAAATTTCACGCAAACTGAGCGCGAAATGTAACGAACCACGCCTTGACGTATAGTAGTCTTACCCAGTGATCAGCTGATGTTTTCGCCTCACGGCTAACTGCACGGCCGATCAACTGTTGAACGACACTCGACCGCACTCACTATGCCTAACATTAAATAGGCCTAGCATTAGGCTTGTGTAAGTTTATATGATTAATCTGTTAATTACCACTAACGAAAAAGTTTTGTTTTGGGGTAGACCTTTAAGCCGCTGACTTAGCCGCCGCCGCGCCGTGATTTTGCTAAGCCGTCGCCGCCGCGAAAATTGCGGCTAGCCGAGAAAAAGTCGTTAATATCGGTTTGTGTGAACACTAAAAGAACCACAAAGCGCAGTAGCGATAACGCCCCGTACCGTAACTTTCCCTACAGTCAGTGGCACAGTATTACAAATTACAATGTAACAACACTTAGGCCTACTACACAGTACACACTGCATAATGTGCTGCAAAATATGCCGGTTATGCATTGCATAGATGTAAACAACGTTTCAGAAAAAAAAAATGTGAAAACGTTAAAAGTTTCTAATTAAAGACGTGGCAGGAAAACTGTTCGTAAACGTTAAACAAAAAACGTTAGCTTTAGTTTGTTCAACCTCTTGCCAAATACCTAATGCCGTGGACGCAGTACAGCTGGAACTGGGGAGATAGAAAGAGTGGAGAAAGAGAACACTTTATTTAATTTCAATTCAACCGTGTGGTCATATCTCTAGACTAACTAAGCAAACTACCACAAAACCGAAATCTGCATGTGGCCTATAAATTCGTTTTTGTCATGGTTTTAAAAGTGCTTCTCAAATTTCTTGATAAAATTTTCGGTAAACGTTTTTTTAAATATAGAAAACGTTCAAAAAATGAAAAAAAACGTTAAAAAGGCAAAAACGTCGCAAAAAGTGTAAAAACTGCACGAAACTGCAGGAACGTAGCGAATATGCTAAGCCGCCGTCGCCGCGAAAATCGCGGATAAGCTAATCGCGAAAATGCTAAGCCGGCCGTGAAATTCACGGCTAGCCGGCTAACGGGGTGTATTTTGGGTCTGTCCGTTTTCACGCAAAATAGCTCAAAACGCATTGAAGAACTGGGCATGGTTCAAAAAAGACGTGCCTAGATATTGACGGCGATCCAATTCTTTCGTGCATTCTGGATCACGCAAGATGTGAGATGTAAGGAGATAAAGCGTCAAGTAAAACTCAGTTGTGTGCGGCAGGTGGCAGCACCGTTCTGAGAGCAGGTTTGAGAACTCTGATAGCTTCTCGTTATTATTTAAGTACTTTTTATGATTTTAAGAGTATTCGCCTATGTAGTTGTTTGCCATTTTCTTCATTTATTATTACTTCTCGCCAAATTATTGTTACGTAAAACTGTGGTTATATATGTGCACGAATAATTGACAAAAGCTTCGGACTTGCTGCCATTTTAACACCGTTGTTGATATTTTGTACAAAAACCACATATAATCGAGGACATTGTATCAGATAAATGCATCACTTTTGGGTGGTATCTTAAGTCAGATTAAAACGTTATTTAATTATGCTAAGACTGTTATTATACACGTCATAGTGGAACCTGAGCTTTAAAATTTTTGTTTATTTTACTGTTTTGTTTTATGCGTCTATTTGTCTCTCTGCATATTTTTACTTAGTGATTTGGCCAAAAAAATAAATGACTCTCGAAAACAGTTAGATTCAATTGTGAATAGATGAAGACATTAATTTATGTATAAGGCAAATATTATTTTCTTGCGCCAACATGTCATAAGCAGAACAAGAAACTAGCAGTGAGACAAGTGATTAGGAAGACGGTGCTACCGCTGTGTGTGGTCGGAATGGCTGACTGGACACAAGACACTGCAGTTGCAGTAACCATCACTGACAAGACTAGATCGTGTCGCGTTCGTTGAATTATCTCAGTACGTTACAGCCAATGGCTGGTTACAGCAGCGACGACGTGAATGCGGGAAATTGGCAGAATTTGTCGACGTCACGCGGGCGGCCTGTGACGACCTCGACGTCACTGGCATCTCTTGGCCATTGTCCTCTGTTTTTATACGCTGCCCGCCCACGATGACCACGATTGCCCCGGACCACCCTTGCATCGTCCGCAGCTTGTTTCAGCACGATCGCGAATACCCCCAGAACGACCATATTCTCATAATCAGCGTCAGATCGGAACAGTCATTCGTGCTAAAACTAAAAGATGTTACTTGCAATGTGCTGCAAAGAAAAGACGAAACGCACATTTTAAATAATAACTCGTTTTGTATTTTTTTTACTTGGATTTAGGTTATTGCTGGTTTTTGTCAGTAAATGCAACTGCAGCCAGTAAACTGTCCAGCTCGGACTGGTTATTGTTGTAGCTGCTAGCTGGTAAATAATTAGAAAGCACGTAAGTCAAAACTCAAAACTACAACTTGCAGCTTAAGGTTTAAGGCAAGCCTAATCGCTTTCTCTGGTTTAGACCAGCTGTAAGTGCTACCACAGTTTCTATGTCTCTCAGAATGCTTCATGTTGCTTACATCGCTCAGTCGCGTTTATCTGCTGTTTCGTTGTTCTCAAATTAATAATTGATGTTGTTGTTGCTGCTGATGATGATGATGGTGATGAAGTCTATTAGTCTGAATGACGGAAACCGAACGACGAGCTAACTGATATCCGCGTGAATTGATGCGTCTTGCACTGAGCGGAATTAATCTGCGATCATTTCGTTATATGCATCATTATCGAAGCACAAAAAACTTACTCGGCGATAGAGATCAAACAAGAAAAAGCGATGCTGTTAAAGCGTGTTATACAGCAGGACAGGTGAGTTTGGACGTCGTTCGTTAGTGTGGCACGTGTGAATAAAGCCGTTCGTTCATCCGCATGAACTGATGCAGTGCGATTGCGCGCCGATCAGCTGCCGCGGCAGCCTATCATCAGTCAGTCATTGATACACGCCGCATCACTCGTGCATCATCGTCTCGTTCATGAAACACTTGAACACGAACGAACATGCCGCAAACACTAACGTAGATAAAAGCCCAGAAAAGGTCTAAAAATTCTTCTGTCGGGATATAATTGCATGACATTGTGTAGGTGATCTGAATATTTCGTAACTTCGTTTGGAGAATCTGCGGACGTTTTACT